>Ga0154608_1115_pt2 | contig 11178 bp, 12 predicted proteins | sample Rifle2008BG13ft_FD_116037 | JGI IMG/M metagenome (GOLD analysis project Ga0154608, IMG submission 116037) | Deltaproteobacteria bacterium RBG_13_49_15 | reverse complement strand
GCCGGACTGGCGACTCCGATGGACATTTATCGGGCGGAAATCCGAATCAAAGATGCCCAGGAAAGCTTGAGCCGCGCGCGGGAAGAATTGAAATCGGCGGAGGACCGCTTGAAGCTCATTCTGGCGATCCCGCCGGAAAGGCAGTTGGAAGTAATTGCTCCTATTAAAGCCGAACCGGTTGCCATCGAAGAAGAAAGCGCCATTGCCATCGCGCTTTCTAACCGGATAGAGATGGCTCAGGCCCTGGATGTTGTGAAAGAAGCCAGGCGTCGGGCGGAAATCGCCAAAGACAATACTAAGCCCGGGCTGAATCTGGTTTTGAAATACCGGTTATATAGCGAACCGGAAACCTATTTTGAAACCATTCAGCTGGATGAAAACGCCTGGAGTATCAATCTGGTCAGTACGACGGATTGGACCCGAACCGCAGAAAAAGCCGCTTATCGGCAAAATCTCAACGCCGTTAAGATGGCGGAGATTCAATTCCAGTTTAGAGAAGATCAGATCAAGGAGGAAGTGCGCCGGCAACTGGAAGCCCTCAAGAAAGCCCGGGAGCGGATTCAAATCCGGAAAGAACAGATCCGCCAGGCCGAGGGAAAGCTGGCGTTTTCAAAGGTCAAATTCCGGTATAATCTTGCGGGCAATTTCGATCTCATTGAAGCGGCCACGGAACTTCAGAAGGCCGAGGTGGATCACTTGACAGCCCAGACGGATTATATGCTTGGCGCCTACCGGTTGCGTTCGGCCCTGGGGACGCTGCTGGAAAGGCCGGCGGGGATCTGAGATGAAGACGCGATCGACTCTCAGTTTCGGAATTGTGGCTATTTTGCTTGCCGCCGCCGTGCTGTTCACCGGCCGCTTCGGCCGATCCGGGAAGGAAGACCCGTTTACACTTCAGATGGCACCGGTTCTTCCCCGAAGTTTTGATATAACCGTAAATACCATTGGAATATTGGATGCTGCCGATTCCCAGATGGTTTCTTCCACGGTACGCGGGGATAAAGGAAAAATCATCCATATTGTGGAAGACGGCACCCGAGTCGAAAGCGGGGATGTGCTGGTCCGTCTTGATCCCACACCTTTTGAAGAAGAAGTGCATCGTCTCAGTGGAGAGGTAAAGACCCTGGAAGCGGCCTTGGATGCTACGCGGCAGGTGCTGGAATGGGAGAAAAACCAGACGGACCGGGAAATTCTGGCTTCCGAGTTCGATTTGAAGATAGCACAGTTAGAGCTCAAGAAGCTCCTGGAAGGAGATGGTCCGATTCAGTTGACCCAGTACCGCGAGGAGATGGAAAAAACCAGGGAGGAATTCAGCCGGTACAAGGCTTATATCTCGGAATTGGAAGCTCTTGAGAAAGAAAGGACAATCCAGATCGGCGAAGTATCCCTTGCGCGGGAAAAGCTTTCCGAACTCAAAGAAAAGTTCAACAACGCATCGCTGAAATTTGAAAATTATAAAAAAAACGTTTTTCCGTCTCTGGTCGAGTCGGGGAATGCCAAAGTTCAGAAGGCGGAGATGCTCATTGAACAAACCCGGAAAGGATCCGTTTACAGGGTTGCCAAAGCCATCGCTTCGGTCAATGAAACCCAGGAGCGGCTGAAAACCGCCAGGACGAGCCTTTTGAGGGCACAGGAGGAACTCGAAAAGACGACCATTCGGGCGCCCATCTCAGGTATTGCTATCCTCCATGAAACCTTCAGGGACGGACAAAATCGGAAGCCCAGAGTCGGGGATAAGGTTTGGCAGAATCAGCCGCTGTTATATTTGCCGAACATCTCTTCCATGATCGTCAAGACCCATGTTCGGGAGGTGGATCTTCATAAAATCGCTTTGAAACAATCGTGTGTCCTAACCGTAGACGCCTATCCGCAAGATCGTTTCAAAGGAGAAGTCATGGTGCTTGGGGTGCTCGCCGCCGAGCGGATGGAAAGCGGCGCCGGGGAAAAATATTTCCAGTTGACCATCGCTTTGACAGGTTCGGATTCAAGACTTCGACCGGGGATGACGGTGCGCGTAACCATTTTCAACGATCGATGCAAAAACGTCCTGAGCATTCCTTTTGCCGCCTTGTTCGAGGAATTGGGAAGCCCCTATTGTTATCGGAAGGTCGATGGCGGCTTTCAAAAAATCAAGATTAAATATGGCCGGAAAAATGACGAGTGGGTTGAAATTCTCTCCGGCTTGCATTCCGGCGACCAAGTCGCTTTGACCCAACCGCCTTCGGAAATCCTCAAAGGGTGATGTTCTGCCCATGCTCATCGAGGCAAAAGATCTTTTTAAAAGATATCCTACCGGCCGCGTTTCGGTTGATGCATTGAAAGGCATCGATTTTTTTGCAGATGAAGGGGAGTTTGTAGCGGTCATGGGCCCATCAGGTTCGGGCAAGTCCACATTGTTGTATATTCTGGGTTGTTTGGAGCTCCCCACATCCGGATTTTATCGGTTTGATGGCATGGACGTTCTGACCGCATCGGACAATGCCCTCTCCCAAATCCGGGCCGACGCTATCGGATTTATATTCCAAACATTTAATCTTGTTTCCACGCTTACACTATACGAAAACGTCGAGCTTCCTTTTTATTATTCCCGAAAACCGGAAAAGGCGAAGCCCCAACGCATAGCGGAAGCCATTGAACGGGTAGGCCTGAAGGACCGGATCCGGCACAGACCGTCGGAGCTTTCCGGAGGCGAAATGCAGCGCGTGGCCATCGCCAGGGCGCTGGCTGTCAGACCCAAATTGATACTGGCCGACGAACCCACAGGGAATCTGGACTCCAAAACAGGAAAAGAGATCCTTGGCCTGTTTTCCGAAATGCACAGTGAGGGTGCGACCATCGTAATGGTGACGCACGACATTGCAGTGGCCCATTATGCCAATCGCACCGTTTCTTTAAAGGATGGAAAAATTGAGCCCGTTTCTGTTGAGGTTTAACAAGACGCCGTCCATCGCTTTCCGGTGCCTCTTGCAACAAAAGCTGCGTTCGATTTTAAGCATTGTCGGTGTGATCTGCGGCGTAATCACGGTTTTAATCATGCTGGGGACAGGTGAAGGCGCCAAACGGAAGATTCTGGCTCAGATTGAGCGTCTCGGGACCCGAAACATCTATATCCAGTCTGTTACATTGAACCGTGATCAGACGGCGCGGGCTGCAGAACTTCGCTCCCGTGGTCTGAGAATGACCGATGGAGTTTACATCCAGAAGTCCTTTCCCGAAGCGGTCCGAACCGCCGGACTGAAAGAAATTAAGGCCGGAATTCTCGGCGCCTCCATGGAATTTTCTCCCCAGATTGTTGCGTCATCCGAAAGCTACGATGAAATTTTGAACCTCAGTATCTTTTCCGGAAGGTTTTTAACCCGCATCGACATCGAACAACAAAATCTAGTCTGCGTATTGGGAAATACGGTTGCGAAGCGGTTGGGGGCAAAAGGAAATCCGGGGCAGTTGATTCGCATCCAAAATCATCTGTTCCGGGTAGTCGGTGTCCTGACCGGTTTGGACCCGGTTTCCGAAGAACACTCGGCCATTGCAATTCGCAATTTCAACAATATGGTTTTTATTCCGATCGGCACCGAACAATTTATTGATACATCCGGGATAAAGTCGTCAAGCACCGGAGCCGATCATTCATTTCTCAATAAAAATGAAAGTGTTCTGGATGAAATGGTCATCCAGATGCAGCGAACAGATGTCGTTCCTCATGCGGCTCATTTAATTCAGCGGATCATGGATTTGCTTCATTACAAAGCCGACGATTTTCAAATCGTCGTACCCCTGGAACTTCTCAAACAATCCCAGCAGACTCAAAGGACCTTGAACATTCTGCTGGCTGCCATCGCCAGTGTTTCTCTGATTGTGGGCGGCATCGGAATTATGAACATCATGCTGGCCACCGTCTCCGAACGAACCCGGGAAATCGGAATCCGCCGGGCTGTCGGTGCGACACGCTTGGATATTATTACTCAATTTTTAATCGAAGCGGTGATTCTGACGTTTTCCGGCGGAATCGTCGGGGTTCTCCTGGGAACGGCGGTCGTCCGGTTTGCAGCCGGGGTTGGAGAATGGCATATCGTTATCACTTTTCAGGCACTTGCGATACCTTTGGCGATGGCTGTTTTTGTGGGTATTTTCTTCGGGCTCTATCCGGCCTATCGCGCTGCCAAAATGAACCCGGTAAATGCTTTCCGACATGAATAGAGTGTTACCTAAACTGAGCGATTTTTTATAAACAGCTCAGGTACGACTTACTTTTTGATGCGGTCGAAAATGTGCTGGGGATTCTTTTTTGTACCCGCGGTCTGCCTGGCGCTACTACAATTCGTTTATTTTCTGCCCCAGGTTATCGGTTATGATAAAGGATTTATCCGTTTGAAGCCGGGCTGGCTGGTGCATGTCCAAAAAGACAATTGGGCGTAGTTCTGGTTGAAAAACCTGGGCGTGATGGCTGTTTTAATTCCGTTGTCATGGCGGTACTTTTGGGAAAAAAATAAAAATTTGTTTTACTATTTTTTACCATTCTTTCTGGTCTTCATCATCGCGAATCTGTGGATCTTTCAGCCTTGGGATTATAATAATTGATAGCGGCTATTGATATTTTATCGAAAATCGGTGAAGAAAAAGTCTCTACCTAAAAGCTGAAAGACGCGTGACTTGATTTAATCTGGTAGGCACGAAGAGAGTTGAACTCTTGACCCCTACCGTGTCAGGGTAGTGCTCTCCCACTGAGCTACGTGCCTACTGTTTAATTTTCAATGCCTAACATCCCTTTTTTTCACTGTCAAGGGAAATTGGGTCCTTTTTCATCCATGGAGTGGCCGGTCGCAGGCCTTCAGCGCGACCTCCAGCAGAACTTCGGAAAGCGTTGGGTGGGCGAAAATGGTTTCAGCAAAAAAGTCTACGGTGAGTCCGGCGCGTACGGCCAGAGCCCCTTGTGCAATGAGATCGGTGGCATGCGGCCCGACCAGATGCATGCCCAGGATTTTCCTGGTTTTTCTATCCGAGACGATCTTGGCATATCCGGAAATCTCACCGATCACATGGACTTTTCCGATACTTCGAAACAGGCTTGAATCCGAACGGGCGTCAAACCCCTTTTCTTTTGCCTGAACTTCCGTCATCCCCACGCAAGCCACCTCAGGGGTGGTAAAAATGGCCGTGGGAACGGCGCTGTAATCCATGCTCTTTGCCCCTCCTGCGGCGTTTTCCGCAGCAACGAGCCCTTCGCTCGACGCCACATGGGCGAGCATGGGGCGAGACGGACCAAGGATATCGCCGACGGCAAAGATATTCGGCACACTCGTTTCCATCCGCCCGTTGACCGCAACCCACCCTTTTTCATCGGTTTTTATACCGAGATTTTCTATTCCGATCAGATCGGCTTTCGGTTTTCGCCCCACGCAAACCAACACCTTTTCCGCCTCGATTCGGATCGGCTGCCGGGTGCCGTTTTCGGTTCCTTTTATCACAAAATACGGCTCCAGCGTGACCTGGACTTTACCGTTCTCCTGCTTCAATGATGTTACAATCCGGTTCAAGTGAATCTGTATCTTTTTCTTTTTCATCTCCCGTTCGATGGTCTTTGACGCCTCTGTCTCAACGGACGGAATTGGAAGAAGGCGGGAAAGGGCTTCAACAACCGTGACTTTCGATCCCAATAATGAGAGAATGAAGGCAAATTCGCATCCGATCACGCCGCCCCCTACGATCAATATCGATTCCGGTATCTCCGTAAGGTCCAATGCATGGTCGCTAGATAAAACCCGTTTCCCATCTACCGGTAAAGCCGGGAGCGTGGCGGGCATGCTTCCGGAGGCCACAATCAGGCGGTCCCAGAAAATTTTCTCTTCTCTTGATCCTTTAACCCAGACCATACCGTTCTCAACAAGATCGGCATGCCCGTTTACATAACGGATATGATGATGGCTCAAAAGCTTTAAAATGGACTCTGAAATGCTTTCAAGTATGGTCGTTTTACGTGTCATCAGCCGCCCCATATCAAGACGTGGTTTGCCGGGTAAACTGATCCCAAACTCCGATCCCCTAAGACATCCGTCAAGCATCCGGGAAGTATGAATCATGATCTTGGAAGGAATGCACCCCCAGTGCAAACAGGCGCCTCCGGCCTTTTCCGCTTCAATGATGGTGACTTCTGCGCCCATCTGGGAGGCGCGCACGGCAGCCCAATAACCTCCCGGCCCAGACCCGATGATGGTTATTTTTTCAGCCATAGATGATCTCCTGCCCCTTTTAAGCCTCAAAAAACCTGCTCTGATACATATCTTCTTTTAACATGCTCCAAGCATCTTGACAACGTATTGCCGGTTGTGGCAATCTTAATTTCGACTTTTTACTGATACATCATTATGGAATGGTTCAAATTAAAAAAATTCAACAATTGTCCTTTTTCAGGATTCACCCAACTTCGGGTTCCCCTGATATCCATCATTGCCGGGAATCGCTCACTGCAACAAAAAATATGGCATTAATTCGTTTTATGTGATAGTTTTATTTTAACTCCGGCTTAGACGGTGCCGGGAAATCAATCTAAAGGAAAGATGGATGGAAGCAAAACTCTATGTCGGGAATTTGTCTTACAGGACCACGGAAGATGATCTTCGAACCTTGTTTTCACAAGCCGGAACGGTCACATCTGTGGCGCTCATCAAAGATCGAGAAACAGGCCGTTCCAAAGGCTTTGCCTTTGTTGAAATGGAAAACCAGGCTGATGCACAAAAGGCCATCGACATGCTGAACGGCACGGAATTCCAAGAGAGATCCTTAAAAGTCAACACCGCGCGCGCCCGCGAGGAAAGGGGAACGGGTGCTCCGGAGGGTCGCCGCGGAGGCTACCATCGGAGCGGGGGGCGGGGCAACCGCTCCTAAAAAGATTAGTTCTCGGATCCGAGTCTGGACCGGAGGGGATCGAACGTCATCCGGTCCCAGTCGATTTTCAATGAATCCCTAACAGAGAATCCGGTTTCGCCGGGAAAACGGCAAACAGGGATCAATACCGAAGGGGGATGCATGAAATCCATTGATGAACTCATTTTTCCCGAGGATGTACGATATTCCGATGACCACGAATGGGCAAGGCAGTCCGGCGAGAATATCCTCATCGGCATCAGCGACTTTGCTCAGGATCAGTTGGGAGATATTGTCTATGTAGAGCTCCCCAAGATCGGGATATCGCTCAATAAAGGCGATGTGTTCGGAACCGTGGAATCAGTCAAAGCGGTTTCGGAACTCTATATGCCTGTCTGTGGAGAGGTGCTTTCCATAAATGGCGAGCTGGAAAACGCTCCCGAGCTCGTCAACCATTCCCCTTATGAAAAAGGATGGATGATCGCCGTCAGGCCGGACAAACCCTCCGAACTGAATTCGCTCATGGGCAAAACCGCATACCTGGAGATGCTGATGGGTTTGAAATGATGCGATATCTGCCCCATACCGGCGAAGAGATCACTCAGATGCTGCAGACGGTGGGGGTAAATTCACTGGATGATCTCTTTTCCGAGATCCCGAAAGATTGCTGCTGCCGGCTCGGACTCCGCCTTCCGGAAGCCAAAACCGAATGGGATCTCAATGAACATATGGAAACACTTTCAGCCCGGACGGCGGCAGGTTCCGGATATAAAATCTTCATCGGATCCGGAAGTTACGAACACCATATCCCGGCGGCGCTAACGCATCTTCTTGGCCGAAGCGAATTTGTCACCTCCTACACCCCTTATCAGCCGGAAATGGCCCAGGGCACTTTGCAGGCCATCTACGAATATCAGACCCTCGTCTGCCGTTTGCTGGGAATGGAAGTGGCGAATGCGTCCATGTATGACGGCGCCTCATCTTTTGCAGAAGCGCTTTTGATGGCCGTGCGGATCACCGGAAAGAAAAAGGTCCTCCTATCGCGCGCGATCCACCCTCATTTCCGCCGCGTGGCCGGGACATACCTATCGCCCACAGGATATCAGATCGAAGAAATCCCATTTGACGAAACCGGACGGACGGATCCTCATCGATTATTGAAATCAGATGATCCGGCAGCCATTGCCGTTCAATCTCCCAACTTTTTCGGATGCATTGAGGATTTTCTACCATTTGCCGAATTTGCCCGGGAAACAGGGGCTCTTTTTATCGCCACCTTCACGGAACCCCTAACATTCGGAGTATTTAAAAATCCGGGGAGCCTGGGGGCGGACATCTCATGCGGGGAAGGGCAGAGCCTTGGTATCCCACAATCCTTCGGCGGACCCGGTCTTGGAATATTTTCCGGCAAAATGAAATATGTGAGAAGCATGCCCGGACGGCTTGTGGGAAAAACCCGGGATCTTGAAGGAAGACAAGGATTTGTTCTGACGCTGGCCACCCGGGAGCAGCACATCCGTCGTGAAAAAGCGACTTCCAATATCTGCACCAACAACAGCCTTTGCGCGCTGGCTTCCGCCATCTACATGGCACTTCTGGGAAATACGGGTTTCCACGCACTGGCCCTGTTAAATCGCGATAAAACCGAATACCTGAAAAAGGGATTTCAAAAAGCCGGTTTTTCTATCCCATTTCAAAGCCCAACCTTCAACGAGTTCGTGGTAAATATGCCGGCAGGGTTTGAAAAAAAACGAAAAACGCTTATGAGAAAAAAAATGGTGGCGGGGTTTCCCATTTCAAACCTTTATCCGGATCTCTCAGACCACTATCTTTTTTGTGCAACCGAAACCAAGAGCAAAGCCGATCTGGATGCCCTTCTCGAGGAGGCGGCATCATGACGGAAATGCCTGGGACAACCGGTCTCCTTATAAACGAACCTCTGTTGTGGAAAAAAGGGAGAAAAGGACGGTCCGGTTTTTCCATCCCGAAGCAGGATATTCCATCCTATCCTCTGGAAGAAGCGTTGACTTACGGAGGCCCGGATTTTCCGGATCTTTGCGAAGTGGACGTGGTGCGGCATTACACCCGGCTTTCCCAGTGGAATTTCGGAGTGGACACCGGCATGTATCCATTGGGGTCGTGCACCATGAAATACAACCCGAAAACGAATGAGAGACAGGCGGCCCTCCCCGGATTTGCCCTCGCTCATCCGTTATTGCCGGAAGAGCTTTGCCAGGGTGTCCTGGAACTGATCTTTCATCTCCAACATTACCTGGCAGAAATCACCGGTATGGACGCCGTATCGCTTCAACCGGCAGCCGGAGCACAGGGGGAGTTCTCCGGGATGCTCATCATCCACGCCTTTCATCGAAAAAAGGGAGCGCCACGATCCAAAATACTTATCCCGGACACCGCCCATGGAACCAATCCGGCCAGCGCCACACTCTGCGGATACCGGTGCGTTCCCGTCAAATCGAGCGAGCGCGGCATTATTGCCCACGAAACCGTGGCATCTCTTATGGATGATCAAACCGCCGGGATCATGGTCACCAACCCCAACACGCTGGGGCTTTTTGAAAACAACATCATCAAAATCGCAAAGATCGTACATGAAAAAGGGGGGATTGTTTATTGCGACGGCGCCAACATGAATGCGCTTATGGGAATCGTGAATATGGGTTCCATCGGCATCGACGTCCTGCATTTAAATCTTCACAAGACCTTTTCCACCCCTCATGGCGGCGGAGGCCCCGGTGCGGGACCGGTATGCGTGCGGAAAGACCTGGAGCCTTTCCTGCCGGTGCCGCGCATTGTATTGGAAAACGGGCGTTTTATCCTTTCAGAACAATTCCCGGATTCCATTGGAAAGCTGCATGCTTTTTATGGAAATGTGGGAGTAATGATCAAGGCCTATTCCTATATCCTGAGCATGGGGCCGGATAGCCTGAAAAAGGCAAGCCAACTGGCGGTGCTGAACGCCAATTACATAAAGGAAAAACTCAAAGACCTCTTTTTCCTTCCCCATGATGTTCGCTGCATGCATGAGTGCGTCTTTTCAGATGAACATCAGAGAAAATTAAAAGTGACCACTTTGGACATTGTCAAGCGTCTGATGGATTTCGGGTTTCATCCACCCACGATCTACTTTCCTCTCGTGGTGGACGGTGCAATGATGATCGAACCCACGGAAACCGAATCGAAAGAAAACCTCGATCTGTTTATTGAAGCGATGCGGACCATCGCGGGTGAAGCTGAGATACACCCGGAACGGTTAAAAGACGCCCCAACCCGCTGCAAGGTGAAACGGCTTGATGAAGTCGCCGCCGCCCGGAAACCATGTTTGAGCGGTTAGGTTCAAATCGGAACCTCATGTTCATATCACACCGAACTATCCGAATATAAAGGGTTTATCCCCTGTCTAAATACACAAATGGAATTCTGTTGTTTTGATTCTTGACATTGGAAGCGGATTTGATAAGAAAGCGTCCTTTTGTTCTTAGAAATAACCGCCGGGCGATACCTCCCGGAATTGGCTGTGTCGTCAGAATGGGTTTCAGCTATAATAAAAACCGGGCGTGGTTGGAAAACCTCTCCATCGTGATGCAGATCGGACTGACCATGGCGGGATGTATTTTATTTTGCTTTTTTATCGGCCGATACATCGATAAGTGGGTGGGAACCCGAGGCATATTCGTAACGATATTTACGATTTTAGGGATTCTCGGCGGCGCCAACACCACATACCGCCAGATCCTTGAAATAATCGAAGACAAGAAAGATGGTCAACACAAACCCCCAGAGAGAACCGACTAGGGATTTCCAAAAAAAATACTGCAAAAGAGCCCTTACAGCAGCCATCTTTATCGGCTTAATAACGATTCTGGCTGGATTTAAAAGCGCAGGCAAAGGTTTGGTTCTTGGGACGCTTTTCAGCGTGGCCAACTTTATTGCATTGGCTTACTTGTTGCCGTTGAATATGCACCAAAAACGGGTAAAAGCATCCATATTTTCATTTCTTTCCATTGTAGGCAGATACGCCTTGATGGTTATTCCGCTTATCTTGACTTTGAAGATGAAAGATTTTTACCTGCCGGCAACAGTGGCCGGCCTCTTCATGGTTCAAATAACCATCCTCGTTGAACAGTGTATTCAGGCAATAAAACGGGGCAGGGGTATTTCGATTTAAGGAATCGATGATATGGGTGAATTGGGAAAAATCCATCAATTGCTCATCCCACTCGGAATGCATACGATCACCATTAACCTTGAAGCCGTCATAATGACATGGATCGTCATTACCTTATCAATCGGATTCGG
>Ga0154608_1101_pt2 | contig 11204 bp, 10 predicted proteins | sample Rifle2008BG13ft_FD_116037 | JGI IMG/M metagenome (GOLD analysis project Ga0154608, IMG submission 116037) | Deltaproteobacteria bacterium RBG_13_49_15 | reverse complement strand
TCAGAAGGAAATTCCCCAACTCATTAAAGGGCGCATAACCCAGGAAGGGGCGGAGGTGATTATGCCGGAAGACGCAGCCGGCCTTCCGGATGTCGATTCCGCCCGTGAGACCGCCGTTGTTCGGGAGCTGGGACTTCGAAATGGAGCGGATCAGGTGGTTTGGGGGAGCTTAACGCAAATCGGAAAAAAATTCAGCATCGATGTCAAAACGATGGATCCTGCCGCGGAAGAACCTCCGAAGGTGCTTGTGGTGAAAGGGGAAGGGATCGAGAATCTTTTGGGAGCGGTCAAAAAGCTTGGCGACGATCTTACATTGACGATTTTCAAACGAGATAAAATTACAGAAGTGACGGTATCCGGAAATAAACGGATCGAAACGGATGCCATCAAACGGATCTTTCAAACAGCTCCTGGTGATGTGTATTCGGCTAAAAAGCTCTCCGAAGATCTCAAAAAAATATATCAGATGGGGTATTTTGAAGATGTCCGGGTCGAGACACAGGAGGGTCCGGGAGGTAAAATTGTTGTTTTCAAGGTACAGGAAAAACCGACTATCCGGAAGATACAGTTTAAAGGGAACCGAAAGTTTAATGAAAAGGAACTCATGGAAAACCTGGATATCCGGACCGGCGCGATTCTCAATATCTTTCGGCTCAGAAACAACCTCAAGAGGATTGAAGATCTGTACAAGGGAAAAAATTACCACACCGTCCAGGTCTCCTATGAAATTGAGGATCTGAAAAATAACCAGGCGGATGTGCAATTCATTATCCAGGAAGGGGAAAAGATTAAAATCAAAACGATCCGTTTTGAAGGAAATACCGTCTTTACAAACAATGAACTTAAAAAAGTGATAAAAACATCGGAAAAAGGGCTTTTTTCATTCATTACCTCGTCTGGCGAACTGGATAAGGAGAAATTAACGCAGGATGTTGCCGGCCTCAGCGCGTTCTATCAGAACAACGGGTACCTGTATGCAAAAGTGGGAGAGCCGAACGTGGAATATGCCGGTGAATGGATCTACGTCTCATTTAAAATTTATGAAGGGCCGAGATTCAAGGTTGGAAAGGTGGCGATTTTGGGCGATGTTATTTTGTCTGAAGATGAGATGAAAAAACAGCTTAAAATCGATCAGGAACCCTTTTTCAGCCGGGAGATTGTCCGAAACGATGTTTTATCGCTAACCGACCTGTACACCGATCAGGGATATGCGTATGCCGAAATATCTCCCAAAATCGAAGAAGATTCCAAAAATTTGGTGGTCGATATCACTTATTCCATCCGGAAAGGGAAGCAGGTTGCCTTTGAAAAAATTCTTATCAGCGGCAATAAAAAGACCCGGGATAAAGTCATCCGGCGGGAACTTCAGGTTTATGAACGCGAGATTTACAGCGGGCAGCTCTTGAAGAGGAGCATCCGCAATCTATTCCGGCTTGAGTATTTCGACGATGTCAAGGTGCAAACCCTCCCTGGAAGCAGCGACGAGACGATGGTCTTAAAAATCGATGTTACCGAACGTTCTACGGGAGCGTTCAGTGTCGGCGCCGGTTACAGCAGTGAAGACGATCTGTTTGCGATGGCATCGATTACCCAGAGAAACCTGTTCGGCCGCGGTCAACTGGCCACTCTGGAAGCTCATGTCGGCGGAACTTCGGACCGTTACAACATAAGCTTTACGGAACCATGGCTGTTCGATATTCCATTGTCGTCGGGATTCGATTTATACCGGTGGAGAAAGGATTATGACACCTACGATAAGGACAGCGCTGGAGGGGTGCTCCGCTCAAGCTATCCGGTTTATCGCGATACCCGGTTTTATCTTTCATACACGTATGAAATTGTAAACATTGAAAACATTGAGGAGGATGCCCCGTCTTCCTTGAAAGAACTGGAAGGTCAAAACATTCAGAGCAGCGTGGCCGCCAGCCTTCGGTACGATTCGAGGAACCGGCTTTTTAATACCACCGAAGGTTCGGACCATTTGATCGGAGTTGAATATGCCGGCCTTGGAGGAGATATCGGTTTCACCAAGTACACGGGAAAGCTCAGCCGATACTTCCCGCTTTTTAAAGGAACAGTGGGTTTTTTACATCTCAAAGGCGGATATGTCCGGGAAAACCAGGATGGAAAATTGCCGGATTACGAGAGGTTTTATCTTGGCGGCATCAATTCATTGAGAGGGTTTAAGTGGCGCACAGTGAGTCCGGTAGACGAGGAGGGGAACCTGATCGGCGGGGACAAGTTCATCCAACTCAATGCCGAATACCAGATACCGCTATTTAAGGAGGCGGGAATCATGGGGCTGCTCTTTTTCGATGCCGGGAACGCTTATAACAACAATGAAAATATCGATCTGGGCAATACAAGAGAGACCGCCGGATTTGGGTTCCGGTGGTATTCGCCGGTCGGTCCCATCCGGCTCGAATACGGATTTATTTTAGACCGCAGGGAAGACGAAGGGAGCGGCCGCTGGGAATTCTCCATATCGACCGGATTTTAATTTTTCACATTGTCATGCCGGATGGCGTCAATCATTAGACCCTCCAGGCGGATCGGCAATCAAGAAAGGGGAAAAACATGAAAACGATAAAACGGGTATTAATCCCTTCAATCATTTTGGTGTTTATGATGGTTGTCTCATCTTATGGGGCGGATGCGACCAAAATCGGGCTGGTGGATTTTCAGAAAATTTTATCTGTTTCCAATGCCGGAAAATATGCCCAAACAGAGATCACGAAACAGGGAAAACAAATGGAGGACGACTTAAAGAAAAGAGGGGATGAGATCGAAGAGGTCAAAAAAAAGCTTGAACGGGAAGCACCGGTGATGAGCAAGGAGAAGCGCGAAGAAAAAGAAAGGGACTTGAGAATCAAGGTCAGTGATTTCAATGCCCTTAAGAAGAAATATACGGACGACTTTAAAGAATTGGAAAAGCGCTTCATCACACGGATCCAGGGTGAAGTGATCGGCCTGATCGAGGAGATCGGAAAGAAGGAAGGATTTACCCTGATTTTGGAAAAACGAGAAGGGGGCATCTTGTATTTTCCGAGTACAATTGATATTACGGAACGACTGATTCAGGGATACAACGAAAGCTTCAGCAAAAGCCAGAAGCCGGTTTCAAAAGATAAAAGCGACACCGGAAAGCCGGCGCCTTCCAAGTCTTCCACCCCATAGGCGCGTTATCGGATTGGAATAAGGAATTGCACTCGATGACTCATGCGCTCGGCGATATCGCAAAGCTTGTCGGAGGAAAAATCATCGGCGACGGGAATCAGGCCATATGTGGGGCAGCGCCTTTCGAACTGGCCGAGAGCAACCAGATCACCTACGCCGGTAAACCGAGTTTTTTAAAGCGGCTCAACCAGACAAAAGCCGATGCCGTCATCGTTCCTCAAGGCAATTACACGACCTCCAAGTCGCTGGTTCTTGCAGACCATCCGCAAGTGGCGTTTGCCCGGGTATTGAATTTATTTTACCCGGGGAAAAAGCCGATTCCCGGAATCAGCCCGCTTGCCAGCACCGGAAAAAATTTCATCTCAGGGCAGGGTGTGTCGGTTCAGCCGTTTGTTTCTATTGGAGACGGCGTATCCATCGGAAACCGGACGGCCCTATACCCGGGAGTGTTTATCGGAGACGAGGTGGTCATCGGGGATGATGTGACAATCTACTCTAATGTTTCCATTTTGGAACGTTGCCGCATCGGAAGCCGGGTGATCATTCATGCCGGCGCAGTCATCGGAAGCGACGGGTTCGGTTTTGCTCCCGACGGTGAACGGTATCATAAAATTCCTCATCTGGGGTTTGTTCAGATCGACGATGATGTGGAAATCGGGGCCGGAAACACCATCGACCGCGGAACGTTTGGAAAGACATGGGTGATGCGGGGCGTCAAAACCGACAACCTGGTTCATATTGCACACAATGTAACGGTCGGTGAAAACACGGTCATTGTCGCGCAGGCGGGGATCGCAGGAAGCGTTAAAATAGGGAAACACGTGATTCTGGCCGGTCAGGCCGGGATTGCCGGGCACCTCGAAATAGGGGATCATGTGACGATTGGCCCGCAGGCCGGAGTGGCAAAATCGATTCCGAACGGAGAAACAGTTTCAGGTTCGCCTGAAATGCCGCACCCGCTCTGGTTGAGAGTGCATCGGATACTCCCGAGGCTTCCGGAATTGAAGAAAAGGATTCTGGAGATTGAAAAACGACTTGCCGACATGGAGGGGAAAAATGGAAAAACCGTATGACATCCAAAAAATCATGGCGCTCTTGCCTCATCGGTATCCGTTTTTGCTGATCGACCGGATCCTGGAGCTCTTCCCTGGGGAAAGAGCGCTCGCGCTGAAAAATGTCACTATAAACGAGCCGTTTTTCCAGGGGCATTTTCCTAAAACTCCAATTATGCCGGGTGTGTTGATAGTGGAAGCGATGGCGCAGGCGGGAGGGGTTTTGGCATTTGAGTCGGTTCCCAAGGAACTTCAGGGCGCCCTTATCTATTTTATGGGGATGGATAAAGTCCGGTTCCGAAAACCCGTCATACCAGGGGATCAGGTCATTTTTGCCGTCCAGATCCTGAATTTGCGTTCGAAAGTCATTAAAATGGCCGGGACAGCCTCTGTGGACGGACAGCTTGTTGCCGAAGCGGAGCTTCTCGCCAGTATCGGAGAAAACAGATGATTCATCCAACTGCGATTATTGATCCAAGTGCGGAGATCGGTGCGAATGTCGATATCGGACCTTATTCCATTATCAGGGAAAACGTGATCATCGGTTCGGGAAGCCGGATTGAAAGTCATGTGGTCATTGATCCTTATGTGACCATCGGTCCGGATTGCACGATTTTTCAGTTTGCCGCCATCGGCGCCATCCCTCAATCGGTCAAATTTGAGGGGGAGGAAACCTACGTCAAAATCGGGCGTGAAAGCATCATCCGGGAATTCGTAACCATCCATCGGGGGACCGGATTCGGCGGCGGGGTGACCGAAATCGGAGAAGAAAATTACCTCATGGCCTATTCCCATATCGCTCACGACTGCAAGACCGGAAGGAAGGTGATGCTCGCTAATGCCGCCACGCTGGCCGGGCATATTACTATCGGTAATTATGCTACGATCGGAGGCCTGGTGGCGATACATCAGTTTGTGCGGATCGGAGACTATGCATTTGTCGGAGGGAAATCGGCCGTTGTGAAGGATATCCCGCCCTATGTCATCGCTGCCGGAGACCGGGCGACCTTGCATGGACTGAACAGCGTAGGGCTAAAGCGGCAGGGGTTTTCACAAAAGACGCTTTCGCTGCTAAAGAAGACGTATCGGATCTTATTTCGGATCGGACTCACGCTGAATGAGTCGATGGAAAGAGCAAGGGCCGAGGTGGAGCAGATACCGGAAGTGGTCGCCTTTATCGATTTTATCAGAAATTCCCAGAGGGGGATCACCCGCTGATAGGGCTCTTGCCCCTCACGCTGAAGATGACCAATGGCGAGAAACAACGATCTTACCAAAGAGGAAAAAAAGACCCGGGTCGGATTAATCGCAGGGGGGGGGCAGTTCCCCCTTCTTTTTTCAAGGCGTGCCAGGGAAAACGGATTTACCGTGTATGCCGTTGGATATATTCATGAGACGGACCCCGAATTGGAAAACCATGTGGATCGGATCGAATGGATTCACCTCGGACAAATCCGGCGGCTGATCCGATTTTTTAAAAAAAACCACGTCACAGAAGCCGTAATGATGGGTTCCATCCGGAAAACACGGATGTTTTCGGATGTCAGGCCGGATATAAAAGCGATCTCCCTCATTGTTGGAATGAGGAATACCCATGATGATGGACTGTTGAGAACCTTTGCCGGCGCCCTTGAAAGAGAAGGAATTAGAATCTTGCCTTCCACGTATCTGCTTCCGGATTTGCTGGCGCCCGAAGGAGAATGGACCAAGCGAAAGCCCAACCGGTCGGAGCGGTCCGATATCGTTATCGGATGGCGCTATGCAAAAGAGATCGGGCGGTTGGACATAGGACAATGCGTTGTTGTTGGAGGTGGATCGATCCTTGCGGTCGAGGCTGTCGAAGGAACCGATGCCGTGATAAATCGGGGCGGAACGCTTGGAAAAGGAAATGCGGTTGCCGTCAAGACCTGCAAACCGAACCAGGATGACCGCTTTGACATACCGGCCGTAGGAGCTCAGACGATTATGGCCATGAGGGAAGCGGGAGTCGCTGTTCTGGCGGTAGAATCAGGCAAGACGGTCGTTTTTGATCGTGAAAAGATGATCAAACTGGCCGATGAATCAGGGATTGCCATCATCGGAATCAAAGATGACCACTGGGAATAATTGAAGCTCCCCGCAGCAAGATGCGGGGAATGCGCTCACTGGAGTGGTTCAAGAGAGGTGTTTTGGTCGGGCAGATGAAAAAAATTCGAGTGGGTGTCGTCGGCGTCGGGTATTTGGGTCAATTTCACGCCGAGAAATATGCAAATATGCCGGATGTGGAACTTGTCGGAGTGGTGGATACCGATAAGGAAAGGGCTGAAAAGGTCGCCGGACAGGTTCGATCCCATTCATATTGCGATTTCAGGGAGATCATCGGTCATGTTGACGCCGTCAGCATCGCCGTGCCGACACCCGGCCATTTTGCGATCGGAAAGCAATTACTCGAAAATGATGTGGATGTCCTGATTGAAAAACCTATCACCACGACACTGCAGGAGGCCGACGAATTAATCCGGATTTCAAAGGCCAGGAATCGTTATATCCAGGTTGGGCACCTGGAACGGTTCAATCCGGCCGTTTCGGCGTTGGAAGGGCTTGTCAACGATCCAAGGTTCATCGAGTCTCATCGGCTAAGCATCTTCAAGGATCGAGGGACGGATGTGAGTGTCGTGTTGGATCTGATGATTCATGATATCGACATTATTTTAAATTTGGTGGCATCGGAAATCAGTTCCATCCGGGCCGCGGGAATTCCGGTGATTACGGAACATGTGGATATCGCCAATGCCCGGCTTGAATTTTTAAACGGCTGTGTGGCCAATGTCACGGCCAGCCGCATATCTACTAAGAACGAAAGGAAGATTCGTCTTTTTCAGAGGGATAAATACATATCGGTGGATTTTGCCAATCAGGATATAACGGTCATCGCAAAAGACGGCAAACGTCCGGGAAAAGTTATTCCCGGCATGCGGATCGACAGACTCAATTTTGCAAAAGGAGATGCTCTCGAGGAAGAATTGAAATCCTTCATCCAGTCGGTTTCCCATCGCAGTCCGCCCCTCATCGACGGTCAGGAAGGGCGAGAGGCGCTGAGGATCGCTTTAGAAATTATGGAGCAAATCCATATCACAAGTTATGCCCATCTGGATTGACGAATCCATGAAATCCGGCCTCCATTGGTAAATTCCATGGGACTTGCCTGGCCGGCTGCAGGAATGAACCGAAACAAATCATTGTCTTTTGTTACTGAGCGGTGTCCACCCGAGCATTTATTTTAAGCAAAGTCGAAGTTCGGAATAAAGGCGGTTTGATGATGGATACGGATCGGCAAAGATGCATTATGATTATTGCCGGAGAAGCATCGGGTGATCTTCATGCATCAAAACTTGTTTTGGCAATGAAAAAGAAAATTCCAGGCTCATTTTTCTGCGGAATCGGCGGAAGCGCGATGAAGGAAGCCGGAGTCCGGATCGTCTTTGATGCTTCTATATTGGCTGCGGTTGGAGTTACCGAATCTTTTGCTAAAATGCCGGTCATTTTAAAGGGAATGAGGTCCGTTAAACATCTTCTAAGAGACCTGATGCCGGATCTGCTGATCCTTGTCGATTTTCCGGATTTTAACCTTCGGGTCGCCCCGACGGCAAAAAAGCTGGATATCCCGGTTCTATACTACATCAGCCCTCAGATCTGGGCATGGAGACAAGGACGTGCGGCAAAATTGAAGAACCTGGTTGATCATTTGGCGGTGATCCTTCCGTTTGAAGAGGAGTTTTATAAAAAGTACGACATTCCAGTTACCTTTGTAGGGCACCCTCTGGTTGATGATCCTTTTCTTCATCGGGATAATGGGGATTGGAATCGGGCTTCAACCGAATTCATCGGCCTCCTCCCGGGATCACGGGAACGGGAAGTCGAACGGCACCTTCCGGTCATGCTGGATGCAGCGAGGATGCTTCTTGACCGCCGGCCCGAACTCGGATTTCTGGTTTCCGTCGCCCACACCGTTGAACGGGTAACGATTGAAGGGATCGTTACCCGTTATGGGAAAGGAGTTCCGCTGGAGTTAGTGGATCAAGGGGTAAAAACCATTTTTGAAAAAGCCGCACTGGTCATGGCCACTTCGGGGACGGTGACGCTGGAGGCCGCGATTTACGGAGTTCCTGAGGTGATCATCTATAAAGTTTCACCGGTGAGTTACTGGTTTGGGAAATGGCTTGTGAATGTGAAGCACATCGGATTGGCCAATCTGATTGCCGGGAGAGAGATTATCCCCGAGCTCATCCAAAAGGCGGCTAATCCTAAAAACATCGCCGGCATTTGCAATACGCTGATGAGCGATCAGAATTACCGGGAGTCGATGAAACGGGAATTCATAAACGTTCGGAAACGCCTGGGAGGTCCCGGCGCCTCCGAACGGGTCGCCGATATCGCAGTCGGATTGATTAGCGCCGGAGGGGATTGAGCGGCCTGATGCAGGCAATGCAACCGGTTCAACCGGTTCAAACAGACCGTCGATCCGTTAGCGGCATCGCTTCAATAAAAAAGGGGTCTTATTGATGGTCATTTTAAAAGGGAGCGTTTTTTTCATTACCGGCACGTAAAAAGACGATGAGAAAAGTATCCATACTGGTGATACGGGATCGCCACAAACGATTGCTTTCCCTGATACGGGAGCACGGGTATCGTCTCTTTGCTGCGATGGGATGTATGCTTGTCATTGCCGCATCGACTGCCGTTTCCGCGTATCTGGTCAAGCCTGTTTTAGATGATATCTTTTTCAGTAAAAATCTTGCGATGCTCAAAATCATACCGCCGGTCGTCATCCTGATCTATTTTCTGAGAGGACTCGGCCATTACGGGCACGAATACCTTATGAACCATGTGGGACAGAGTATCATCAAGCGTCTCAGAGACAGCCTTTATGTGCATATTCAGGATCTTCCCATTTCGTTTTTTCAGAAGGAGAAAACCGGCGCTCTCATGTCGCGGCTTACCAACGATGTCAATATCATTAAGTCGATGGTATCCACTGCTTTTACCAGCACGCTGAGGGACTGCTTTACCATCATCGGCCTGACCGTGGTTATTTTTTACAGGGATTGGAAACTTGCCCTATATGCCGTCATCGTCCTGCCGATCGCGTTTTTTCCGATCGTTGAATTCGGAAGAAGGGTTCGGCGGGTCAGCACCGGATGCCAGGAAGCTATGGCCGATCTGAGCTCTTTCCTGCATGAAACTTTTGTGGGAAACAAGATTATCAAAGCCTTTGGAATGGAGTCGTACGAACGGAAACGATTCTTCAACAAAACCGCATCATTGTTCCGGTTGGAAATGAAGGCCGTCATCGCACGCTCCCTCTCTTCCCCAATCATGGAGTTTGTAGGAGGTATCGGGATCGCTTTTATTATCGGTTATGGCGGTTACAGGGTCATCACCGGAGCATCCACAACCGGGACTTTTTTTTCGTTCATGGCCGCGGTTCTCATGCTCTACGATCCGGTGAAAAAATTGAGCGGCCTGAACAACTCCATCCAGGAAGGCCTGGCGGCAGCCGACCGGATTTTTGACATTATTGAGAGAAAATCGGATATCGTTGAGGATAAGGATGCGGTATCGATCGAATTATCTCCTCATTCCGTCACATTTCAGAACGTCTTTTTCAGATATGATGAAGAAATGGTCCTCAATGATATCAACCTGGAAGTCAGGGCCGGAGAGGTACTGGCCATCGTTGGAGTCAGCGGGAGCGGCAAAACCACACTGGTGAATCTGATCCCGAGGTTTTTTGATGTCGCTCAGGGCGCTGTTCTCATCGATGGTCAGGATATTCGAAAAATCACGCTTTCTTCCCTCAGAAGACAGATCGCCATCGTCACCCAGGATTCCATCCTATTTAATGAATCGATCCGGGATAATATCGCAAACGGGAATCCGGAAGCGGCTGATGAGGCCATCGTCGAGGCTTCCAAAGCAGCGTATGCTTATGACTTTATTCATAATTTTCCGGATGGATTCAACACCGTTATCGGAGAGCTGGGAGGACGGTTAAGCGGAGGAGAAAAACAGAGGATCTGCATCGCCAGGGCGCTCCTGAAGGACGCCCCCATCCTGATTCTGGATGAAGCGACGTCATCCCTGGATACCGAATCCGAAATGCTGGTTCAAAAGGCGATAGAGAATTTAATGAAAGGGCGCACCACCTTCGTTATCGCCCATAGACTGTCGACCATTGGTTATGCCCATCGCATCATCGTCATTTCAAACGGTCGGATTGCTGAGGAGGGGACTCATGATGCGCTGATGGCGCAAAACGGCGAGTATTTCAAACTCTATCAGATGCAGTTCTCCAATAATAACGGGGATCGGTTTTAGGGCCGGATGAAAGCAAAAACAGGGAAGGCGGATACCGATTCCTCCTGTTTTGAGGACACAGACCTGCCTGCCGCAGACAGACAAACGTCCGTTTTTCAGGAGTATCGTTTTTCAGTATCCCTGATAAACGGTTATGAAATGGGTATGCTAAGGAGTTGACATGCTGGGCTTTTCTCGCATGTTTTTCGCCGTCTTTGCATTAAGTGCCGGTATTTTTTTAATCTTTCCGCAAATCGACCTTTGGTTCAGCGCCCTTTTCTACAACCCTGTCGATCAATTTTTTTTAAAGGACCGGTCTTTTTGCCTTTTCATTTACCGTTCGGTGGAAATTTTAGCGATCGTTCTGGCTTCAGGATTTCCTCTTCTCCTCCTCTTGGCGGTTGTATTTCAGAAACCGATATTGCATCTTAACCGGCGGCATCTGATTTATCTTCTTTTAGCTCTGGCGCTTGGGCCCGGCCTGCTCGTCAATGTGGTTCTAAAGGATCATTGGGGGAGAGCAAGGCCTGATCAGATCGAACGCTTCGGTGGAACCAGACGGTTTACGCCCGCCTTTGTTATATCACGGGAATGTGATCGAAATTGCTCCTTTGTCAGCGGGCATGCATCGGTTGGATT
>Ga0154608_1127_pt3 | contig 11325 bp, 9 predicted proteins | sample Rifle2008BG13ft_FD_116037 | JGI IMG/M metagenome (GOLD analysis project Ga0154608, IMG submission 116037) | Deltaproteobacteria bacterium RBG_13_49_15 | reverse complement strand
CCGCCTCCACTTTTACAGCGCATAGGTAGAGCCCTTTGTTCGTCTCTTTGATGGAGAGACGATTTAAGGGGATGCCGATCTTTTCAGCAAACTTTTGCGCCGCCACCGTTGGGTTTCCATTTTCATCGTAGGCGACTTTTTTCGGCGGTCCGATAATCTCCGTAGTCAGCGGTTCCTGTTTCTCCGCAACATGCTGAATTTCCACCGCCAGCCTTCGGGGAGTCCCGAAGGTGCTTGCACTTCCGTGTGAAATCCTTGCCGTATCAAGCCGTTGCAGCAGGTTTGAAGAGAGCGCCGTCAATGCGGGAGCGATATATCCGGCGGGGATCTCCTCGGTTCCAATCTCAAGAAGCAGCGTATTCATATTCACCTCGAAACGTATCCATATCTTTTAATGCAACTGATCATTGTTTCCGATTAAGCAACGGGAATCCCATGGCCTCCCTCTGTTTTAAATAAGCTTCAGCGCAGTTTCTTGCCAGATTCCGTATCCGGGCGATGTAGCCGGTTCTCTCGGTCACGCTGATGGCGCCTCTCGCATCCAGGAGGTTGAATGTGTGCGAGCACTTCAGGCAGTAATCATAAGCCGGAAGCACCAGTGGAAGCTTAATAAGCCGGACGGATTCCGCTTCATATAAATTAAACAGATTCAGCAAGGTGGTCACATCGGCCTGTTCGAAATTATACGTCGATCCTTCCACTTCCTGCTGATGATGAACATCCCCGTAGGTAACATGGGCGTTCCACTTCAAGTCATAAACACTGTTCACCCCCTGAAGGTACATGGTGATCCGCTCAAGGCCGTATGTCAGCTCGACGGAAATGGGGGCCAGTTCAATGCTTCCTGCCAGTTGAAAATACGTAAACTGGGTGATCTCCATTCCGTCAAGCCATACCTCCCATCCAAGTCCGGATGCTCCAAGAGTGGGGCTTTCCCAGTCGTCTTCAACAAATCGGATATCGTGCTCAAGGGTATCGATCCCCAGAGCTTTCAGGCTGTCGAGATACTGATTCTGGACGTTGTAAGGGGATGGTTTCAATATCACCTGATACTGATAATAGTGCTGAAGCCGGTTCGGATTCTCACCATAGCGACCGTCTTTGGGGCGCCTTGAAGGTTGCACATACGCCACATTCCAGGGCTCAGGTCCAAGAGATCGCAACAGGGTCGTCCAGTGAAAAGTCCCGGCCCCGACCTCCATATCGTAGGGTTGGGCGATCACACACCCTTTCTTCGCCCAGAACTGCTCCAGCGTTAAAATGACATCCTGAAAAAACATGTTCCTCTTTCCTTGTCGTTAGACGGTTATCGGCTTGATTATTAATTTAAAAAAAATTTTCATACCATCAAATCGGGCAGCCTACAATACTCCTTTCGAATCGATACCGACCTTCAACAATCGCGCGCCCCGCCTTCCGGACACGATGGATTCCCATTTTGGTTTGAGTGTTTCAATCTCTTTTTTTTCACCAACGGCCCAGATGCACCCTCCGCCTCCGGCGCCTGTAAATCGAGCTCCGCAGTTTTCGGATTCGGCGCATGCAACCAGTTTTCGGCCTGTCTCGTCCAATACCCGGGGTGTCATCCGGAGCCTCAAGGCCGTCTCGGCCGAAACCTGTTCGGCAGCTCTTTGATATTTATTTCCGGAAAGGGCCGTTTCGAATTCATGAGTCAGTGCAACTATTTCTTCCCATATCCCTCGATGCCTCCCTGAAACAAACTGCCGGATCCAGATGGAGTTCACCGACCTGGATTCATGCGGGATCCCGCAATAGGCCAACAGGAGGTGCCGTTCCAATTCCGCGCAGGACCGGTTCGAAACCAGCGGCACGCGCTGAAATGGTCCGTTCTTAAAATCCGAACGCCAATACCATGCGTTCACGCCTCCGAAAACCGCGGCAAGCTGGTCCTGAAGCCCGCACGGCACTCCGGCGACGCTCGCTTCGATGCCGTGCTCAAGAAGCGCAACCGAACGGCGTGATGCGGGGGGACCACCGGATTTTCTAAAGAGTCTGGTTAAGGCCCAAATCAGGGCGACACCGGCGGATGACGAACCTCCCAGCGCGCTTCGGGGGGGAGACGACGATTCGATGACGATATGAATCCCCTGGATTCCAAAATATTCAGCGATTGCGAAAATCAGTCCCAACGGGTGATCGAAAGGCGCCTGTTGCGCTTCAAACGTCGCGCTTCTAAACCCTGCCGACGTCACTCTGATCTTTCCGGAATCGAACGGTAAAAGGGTTACCCGTGTCCGCAGATCGATGGCGATGTTCACGGTGCACGGGGACAGATGCCTAAGCGGATAATAAAACGTACTGATGTCGAGCGTCCCCCCCATATCGATCCGGCAGGGAGCTGAAGCTTCAATCGGTCCGGATTCGAGAATCCGTCTAATGGATTTTCCCGTCATATCATACCTGTCGTCGCAGTTGTTTGAGGACTCTAAGACTTTTAAGACTTTTCCCCAGATGATAGGGGATAAAGGCTTCAAGAAGCTCCTGAGCCTCCTGAATATTCGGACCTGAGAGCCGAGCCCTTGACGCCTTGCGAAGATCGGTTTTTCCCAGCCGCTGGAGCTGTTTTAAGGTTCCCTTTGAAAGATAGGTCACCCGCGCTTCGGGCGCCGGACACTTCTCACACACAACCCCGCCTTTTGCAACATGAAAAACCACTTTCGCCGACGTTACCTTTTCCAGATCGATATGACAGATCCGGCAAGCATCTAGGTTCGGCTGCAATCCGGCCAGGGTCAGGAAACGGATCTGGAAAAAGAGGGAGAGCGTCTCTTCCTGCATCCGGTCTTCGTCGAGCGCTTCCAGGGTACCTAATAACAATTCATATAACGCGGCCTGTTTTTCTCCTTCTTCGCTCCATTCCTTCACAAGCTCAGCCCAGTAGCCGGCATAAGCCATTTTTTGGATCTGCTCGCGGATCTTTAAAAACGGATGTTTTAAGCTGGCCTCCTGCAGAACGGGCATTCCTTTTTTCTGCCCACCCCGCAAGACCACCTCCAGAAAAGAAAAAGGCTCAAGGACCCCTGAAAACCGCCGGATGCTTTTTTTTGCCGACTTGGCGATGGCCGTAATTTTCCCTTTTTCCAACGTAAACAGGGTGACAATAAGATCAAAGTCTCCGAAATCCGCGCGATGCAAAACAATGGCGGGCGACGATACGGTGAGCATACGTTAAATTTTTAGAAGAGTCGCAGCGATTTGAAAATAGAAAAAGACGCTGATAATATCGGTGGCGGTGGTTACGAAAGGTCCTGTCGCAACAGCCGGATCAATTCGCACTCTGGCGAAAACCATCGGTAATAGAGCCCCCATTAGGGCCGCCACAGACATGGAGCACATGAGCGCCAGCCCGACAGATAATGCGAGGCCTCCCGTGCTGTATCTAAATTCCGCAACAAGACCCACGATCAGGCCATATATGATTCCCAAAATCACCCCTGTCGACAGTTCCTTCAATACGACTTTGAAAATATCCCGAATATTGATTCGGCCTGTGGCAAGGCCCCGCACTACAATTGTCGAGGATTGGGTCCCGACATTCCCTCCCATACCCGCTATGACAGGCATGAAGGCTACTAGGTACACCATCTGATTTAACAGTCCCGTATAATAGCCGATGATGAGGGAAGCGATGATCCCGCCGACACAACTGGCAAAAAGCCACGGCAAACGGATCCTGGTACTTTTCATGACGGACTTGGTCTCCACGAATTCCTCTCCGGCGCCTGCCATTTTGAGGATGTCTTCCGTCGCCTCTCTTCTAAACACATCGATGACGTCGTCCACCGTTACGATCCCCACGAGACGATGCCCCTCGTCCACAACCGGAACCGCAAGAATATCATACTGGGCAACCAGTTTGGCTACCTCCTCCTGGTCCACGCTTGTTTCGACCGAAACCACATCCGTTGTCATAAATTCTTTGAGAGGAGTCTCCGGGGGGACCAGCACTAATTGTCGGAGGGAGCTCACGCCCACCAACTTACCATACTCATCGACCACATACAGATAGAACGGCATTTCCGCTTCATGGTGTTCTTTCTGTATCTGTTCGATCGCTTCCTTGGCGGTCATGTCCTGTTTAAGAGCGATAAAATCAGTGACCATGATCCGTCCGGCAGTCTCGTCCTCATATTTGAGAAGGTCTTCGATCTCCTCAGCCCCCTCCCCTTTCATCTTCTTTAGAACGGCGTCGGACTTCTCTTCTGGAAGGCTGCTGAGCAGGCCTGCGACATCATCTTTAGGCAGGGCGTCGAATATCTTGACGATTTCATCCACGTCCATCCCTTCAAACAGGTCGACAAGGATGTCCTCATCGAGCTCCATCAACAGGGTCCCTTTTTTCTCGATGTCGTGGATTAGGTTAAGCAGTTTTCGCTGATTTGTACGGGAGAGGGAACGGAACGTTACAGCCAGATCCGTTGCGTGGGTTTTATTAACGATCTTCGCAAGATGGGTGGTCGCCCCCCGTCTTAAAAGCCGCTTAAGGCTGTCAGTCAGTATTTTGCTCCGATCATCTAACATAGGCGTCTTATTCCTGGTCAGGGGATTTTCATCCGGGTCACCTGTCCGGCTTTCCCTTCGATCGGGACGGGCTTGCCGTTGAGTTCCATTTCGACACCCCCGGCGTTTCCGATATGAACCTGAAATCCGGAAGAAGCCTTGAGGGTCAGGCGGTCTCCGGTTTTCAAATTGTATGATTTCGGATCCTGATCATCCGATCCGATTTCCAGCCAGGTGTTCGAAATCGCTCGGACGTTTAATAATAATTCCTCAGAGATGGGTTTTGCCGTATCTCCTTCAGCCGGCGCAGCAGGAGGTGTCTGTGTCGGCGCCTTCACATTATTGACTGCATCCGTAGAACGAGTTTCTTCCCTGGGATGTTCTTTGGGAATGGGTTTTTTACTTTGAAAAAGAGAAATTAATACGACCGATACCAGCACAATTCCGGCAAGCCCTAAAAGCGCAACTGCTATTCGGGGCCAGAACCGTTTCCGGTTCTCGTCCAAATCGGTTTCGGGAATGACCGGCTTTTCGATCTTTTCCAGACTTGAAACATAAAGCCGAATCGCTTCATCTCCGTCATCTCCTACGGCTTTTGCATACGCCCGGATAAAGCCTTTGACGTAAACCGCCTCCGGAAGGTGCTGGAGATCCTCATTTTCAAGTTGAATCAGTTTATGAAGGCCGACTTTGATTTCATTCGAGATATCCTCAAGTCGAATCCTTTTTGCCTCACGCGCTTCCCGAAGATATCTTCCAAAAGACATTTCTTTAGTTTCCGCAGGCATTTGCATTCCTTACGAATCAATGATTCGGATATAAGATTTTTTCCGCAATTCCTTAATCCATTCCCGATATCTTTTTTCCACTTCATCTCGAAAAAGCTTCTCCTCGATTTCGGGAGAAGCCTCCGTCAGCAATTTTCCGGGTTTATGAAGGATTTCTTCTATGTAAAAAATCTGATATCCCAAATCCGTGTCCAGAATTTCAGTAAATTCCTTAACCTTTTTCCCTTTGAGGGATTCCTGTACTTGAGTGGAAAGGTCATCGAAATCGAAGACTCCCAGTTCACCTCCTTCTTTAGCTGACATCATGGAGAATTCTCTTGCCAGATCTTCGAATCGCTCACCTTTTTCTAGCTTGTCTGCGACGTTTTTCATTCTCATGAGCACGGCCTTTTTCGCGTCGGCTCCGGCATTCTGAGATGCCTGCATGATAATATGACGAAGGTGATACCTTTTTTTGCCGCCGTACAATTCAGGATGCGCCTTGTGATACGATTCGACATCTTCTTTGGTGATCACGATTTTGGATTTGACCTGTCGATTGACCAGCTTTGTCCGGAGGATCTCATCTTTTAGCCGTTTCCGAAATTCGTCTTTTGATATTCCTTCCTTTTTTAACCCCTTTTCCAGTTCTTCTTCCGTGTAATAGTTCACCTCTTTAAACCGTTCAACCGCCTGATCAATCTCCTTCTCGCTCACCGAAATTTCCAGGCGCTTGATCTCCTGATCTGCAAGGGTTTGATCAATCAGTTGATTCATCATTTCCTGCCGAACTTTCAACAGCATCTCTTTTTCCTTATCGGATGAATAACCGAGAGATTTGATCCGGTCTTCATAGGGTTTCAGCACAAAGCTGAGATCAAAGAGGGAAATGATGTCGTCATTTACAACGGCAACGACCCGGTCGACGGTCTCGGCCAGGCAATTCGCCGGAACGATAAATGTCAATAAAACTATGAAACCGGATGGGATAAAAAGGCGGGCTATTCGGCGGAAATCTCGAATCGTCATCTGCAGGTCCATCCGATCAATTAAAACGGTATTGTGGATTATTGAAGATTCCAGCTACAAGCAGCGGGGAATCTTCGACCGCAAGGAATAATGTCTGTTTTTAAATTCGCTCGCTAACCCCGCCGCAAACAGCGGGGAATGATCTCGCTGTTTCGGTTCAGGTGGATCAAATTTTTTTTAACTAACATCTTTGCCGATTGCTTTCAATATGTTTCTCGTTTGAGACAACAACCCTTTTTGCCCGTTTCTGAATAACTTGATCTTCATGACGTGATCAGGAGAGAGTGAAAATCGTCCGGGATCCGACCTGATCATCTCAACAATTCGCGAACCGTCCTTCAGATGCGTCAATGAAAAATAGAGTACGAGAATGTCTCCGGCCAGGTCCAGCCGTCTGACGCCGGCCTTAACGGCCAAAATTTTCAACATGATCTTAAATACCAGATTCATCGATTCGCCCGGCATCGGGCCGAATCGGTCCATGAGTTCCGATTTGAAATCGGACACCTCTTTCAGATCGGTCATCCGGGAAAGACGACGATAGATGGAAAGTCTTTGATCGATGTCCGCTACATAGAATTCAGGAATAAATGCGCTTATCTCGATATTGATTTCCGGCTGTAACTCTTCCTGGACCGGCTCCCCCTTTAATTCGGAGACCGCTTGTTCCATCAGCTTGAGAAACATGTCATAACCCACCGCTGCAATATGTCCCGACTGGGAGGCGCCCAAAATAGTCCCTCCTCCGCGGATTTCGAGATCCCGCATGGCGATCTGGAATCCGCTCCCGAGGTCGCTGTATTCCATCAGGACCTTTAGCCTTTTTTTAGCATCCGGGGTCAAAGCGCTTTCCCTTGGAATGAATAAATAAGCGTAAGCCTGTTCATTGGATCGTCCCACCCGGCCTCGCAACTGATAAATTTGAGCCAGACCAAACCGGTCGGCCCGGTTGATGAGAATCGTATTCGCCGATGGAACATCCAAACCCGATTCGATAATAGCCGTGCAAACAAGCAAGTCGATTTTCTTCCTAAAAAATGAAATCATCACCTCTTCAAGTTCGGTTTCATTCAGCCGGCCGTGCGCCACACCGATTCCGGCTTCCGGTACCAATTCCTTCAAATGTCCGGCCATTTTCCAGATGCTGTGGATGTTGTTGTGAACAAAAAAAATTTGTCCGTTTCGTTTCAGCTCCCTTCGAATGGCGTCTGATACGACACTGTCGTCCATTTCGGAAACATAGGTAATGATGGGATGCCGCTCTTCAGGAGGAGTTGAAATCAGACTGATATCCCGGACTCCTGCAAGGGACATATGAAGGGTCCGAGGTATCGGGGTTGCGGTGAGGACAAGCACGTCGACGGTATTTTTTATCTTTTTCAGCTTTTCTTTGTGCTTGACGCCGAAACGCTGTTCTTCATCTACTATGAGCAACCCCAGATCTTTAAATGCAACATCCTTTTGAAGAAGACGGTGCGTTCCGATGATAATATCTGTTTTTCCGGCGGATAGATCCTCCAGGATCGACCGTTGCTCCTTATCCGAACGGAACCGGCTCAGACAGGCAACGGAGACCGGATATTTCTCAAACCGTTTCGAGAACGTCTCATAATGCTGCTCCGCGAGAATCGTCGTCGGGACCAGCATCGCTACCTGCTTACCGCCATTGACCGCCATGTATGCAGCCCTGAGGGCCACCTCCGTTTTACCATATCCTACATCCCCGCAGATGAGACGGTCCATGGACACGGGTTTTGCCATGTCATCAAACACCTCATCGATGACCCTTAACTGATCTTCCGTTTCTTCATACGGAAAAGCGGCTTCAAAATCCCTGAAGTATTTATCGGTCGGTTCAAAGGCATGTCCTTTCCTTACCTTCCGTTCCGCATAGAGGGCAAGCAATTCTCCGGCGATTTTTTCGGCCGATTTCTTGACACGCTCTTTGACCTTCTCCCAAGATTTGCCTCCCAGTTTATCAAGGGCCGGCGCCATCCCCTCGACCCCCAGATATTTCCTTACCACATTCATCCGTTCCACCGGAAGATAGAGCTTATCGTCGTCTTTATAGAGAATGAGAAGAAAATCGTTTGCCGCACCATCCACCTTCAGCTTTTCCAATCCGTCATACCTGCCGATGCCATGATCATCATGAACGATCAGATCTCCTTTATGGAGGTCTTCAAAGACGACCCGAACCGATTGCAGGAGGCGGCGGCGATGAATTGTTTTCCGGCGTTTTTCTCCAAAAACCTCATCCTCCGTCAGGATGGCCAGATGCTCATCCAACCAGACAAAGCCCTTGCTGAAATGCCCTGCACAGATAAAAATCCGTTTCTTACCCGTATCCGTTGAGGGAATATCCATTTTAAACGTATCGATGATTTCAACCGGGATGCGATACGGCTCCAGCAGCGATTCCAACCGCTTGGCCTGTGGATAAGTGCCGCAGGCAAAAAATACGGTGCATCCGGCATCGACCTGCCGGGTGATCCAATCGGCCAACGGGAGAAATAGCCGCTCATTTTCTTTCCGGTAGGCCAACTCCTGAGACAACGCATGATTTTCACCAATCCGAAAAAACCAAGTTCCGTTTTCACCTTCCGAACTTTCCGTTGATGCGGAAACCGGGAGCATTTCATATGACAGGTGCTTCCGCCTTCTCGAAATTGCCCATATCGTTTCCCAGTCGATGTACAGATCTTCCGGTTTTATGCAGAATTTCGCTTCGTTTCGAGCACTGATGTAATTCTTCAGGACTATCTCTCCGAACTCAGCCGCCGTCTTTTCAAGCGTGCCTGGCTCCGCCATGGCAATCAGGGTCTGTTCCGGCATGTAATCAAACAGCGTATCCGGGGATTCGTAGACCAGAGGGATCAGGCCTTCGATTTCCGGTGGTCTTTCCATCTGTTTGATGCATTGGATGAACTCCCGCAATTTGGTTACGGGGAGTTCCAGTTCAGCGCTTTGCGTTCGAATCTTCCCTAAAATCGATTCCATTCGATTCGATGAGATGATCGCTTCGCGGGCAGGCAGAATGACGGCTTCCGAAAGAGTATTCAATTTTCGCTGGCTCGCCGCTGAAAAAAATCGCAGGGAAGCGACCGTATCACCGGACAGTTCGATCCTCAGCGGGTCCGGATAAAGCGGAGAAAAAATATCCAGTATCCCTCCCCTTACGCTGAAATCTCCCGGCTCTTCAACGATGGCCGAACGAACATAACCTCCGGATATCAATTTTTGAATCAGACTGTCCCGGTCGATCTCCTCGTTCTCCATGATCAGTTCCGCATAGGCGGTGATTTCATCCTTTGGGATGATTTTCTGCAGCAGAGCCTCCAGGGAGACGACCAGAACCGGCGCCTCTCCGTTGATCATGCGATATAGCGTCCGTATTCTTGCCGCCGAAGTCTCGTTATGGAAGACGTTCGTTCGACCCGGGAAAATAGTGCAGGGAGGAAAATGCATCACCGTGATGTCTGTCCCGTTAAAAAAAAATTGAAGATCCAATGATAGCTTGTCGGCTTCTCCGACCGTGGATGTAACGGCGACGATTGGAAGGCGGTGTCTATGGTAAATTGAAAACGCCAGGTATGCAAAGGAAGGCCGCGTCAGCCCGACGCAGTCGATGGAACTCCTTCTGTTCGGAATAACATCAACAAGGGCCTTAAGAGAATATTTTTCTTGATTTTGTTTCATAAAGTAAGTAGCTTGATTCTCATCTTGGCCGGCGTAGCTCAGCAGGTAGAGCAGCTGATTCGTAATCAGCAGGTCGGCGGTTCGAGTCCGCCTGCCGGCTCCATGGAAAACAAAGGATTTTTCATAAACGAAAAATCTTTTGCTCTTTGATTAACGGACTGTCAATCCCGATGGCGCTAAATATCAGAAACAGAGTTTCAAGTTCAATCAATAATCAAGAAAAGACCGATATGGGCGCTTAAATTCTTGACAGCGCAATAATATCCGTATATTTTACCGGATCGTTAAATTTACGACTTCACCGTTTTTCCACAATTGCATAAATACGGGTTAAAGGGGTAACAAAAATATTTCCCATTCAATGGAAATCCAGGCGGGCAGATTATCGTCTTTCAGGTTCGATGAGGAGGAAACATGGCGTTGACGAAAAATGATATCGTTGCAAAGGTCCACGAACTCGGCTTTACCAAAAAGAAATCAGTGGAAACCATCGAATCGCTCCTTGACATCATCAAGCGCACGCTGGGAAAAGGAGAGGATGTATTGATTTCCGGATTCGGCAAATTCTGCGTCAAAAACAAAAAAGAACGCAGAGGACGAAATCCCGCCACCGGCAGTGATCTTACGTTGAGAGGGAGAAAAGTCGTAACGTTTAAATGCTCCGGAAAATTAAGGGATACGATAAATGATTAATAGCGATCCGGTCCCTTCGCATATCTTCATCAATTCAGAAAATACAACTCCTTAATCAAAGCGTCCTTTTTGGATACAAAATCGATCGTTGCAAGAGCGGAGAAATCCGTTCTATGCAACAATTTCGTATTCTTTTATTTTGGACAGTAATGACGGATGGCTGATTTCGAGGAGTTTAGCCGCTTTAGTGCGGTTTCCTCCGGATTCGATCAGTGCTCTTGTAATCATTTTTTTTTCAAGCACCTTCTGCGCTCGTTTAAGGGAAAACCCTTCCGGCAGAAAGGCTGAATCACCGTCATCGGACTTGGTTCCCAAATTATATGGAAAATGCTCAGCCTGAAGGATTTCCATTTCAGCCAATACAACCGCCCTCTCGATGACATTTTCCAACTCCCGGACGTTTCCCGGCCATTCGTGCTTTAGAAGAAGCGCCATCCCCTCCGAGGATATCCCACTGATATGTTTTTTAAAACCGGCAGAAAATTTATCGACGAAGTGCCGGCACAGCAGCGGAATGTCCTCCGGGCGGTCACGGAGAGGGGGCAGGTGAATCTGAAGCACATTGATCCGATAATATAAATCCTCACGAAATAAACCTTTGGTGATTTCATCTTCC
>Ga0154608_1054_pt1 | contig 11387 bp, 8 predicted proteins | sample Rifle2008BG13ft_FD_116037 | JGI IMG/M metagenome (GOLD analysis project Ga0154608, IMG submission 116037) | Deltaproteobacteria bacterium RBG_13_49_15 | reverse complement strand
ATGATGCCCCTGTTTTTATGTTTTTGTCGCTTAAAAAAGGACCTTTCAACATCGCCTTGCACGACCGACAAATACGATTGGATTGTATCGCGATTCCGTACGAATAGTCCGTCGAGCATCTCATGCAGTTCTTCCGTAAAACCTTCCGGCAAATTTAAGCCTTCGGTATCCGGTGTGGTCTGAAGAAGGCGAGATATCAGCCATTCCGTTTTTCGGGATAAAGGAATCGACGATCCGATCTGGTAGTTGCAGATGAGCCCGGCGAGCTGATCCTGGTAGGTATCCAGCAGGTACTTCATGTCCCAAAAGATCGCCCCGTTCGGGTCGCTGGATACCGGCTCGAGGGTGTTGAAATCCGAGAGCATGTCAAAATGACTGGAGATTTCGCTTAAAGAAAAATTGGAACGGCTGTGTATTTTTTCGACGACGTTATTGAGAAAAGCATACGACGAAAGGCTCATAAAAAATACAAATGATTCCCCGATTTTTAAAAAACTTTGAAGTTTAGGGTCCTCGGTTAACAGGCGGAGGTAATGGCTTTCGATTTGATCAGAGGTTAACTGCTTTTGAGGGTTAAGGGCAGGAACCTTTGTTAGTAGGGCGGACAGTGAAGGGACCACGCAGGTGATGTCAGGAAGGGCATATGCAGCGATCCGCCTCTCGGACTGAATGGCTCGAATGTATTCGTCAAGTTCTGTAATCGGATACGGAGGTATTTTGAGAACGAGGAGATCGTCGTAAGTCACCCTGAAACAGGTACTTTTATTGGCGACATTGGCTCCGAGCTTACCGATAGCGATTCGCCGGGACTTCCAGGCGCTCTGATGAAAAACACGCAGCGTGTAAACATGATCCTGACTCGCTGATCCATCGGCGATGGGCGCCGATTCGATCTGGGCCTGAGCGCTCGGCGCTGCTCCGAGTTGAGCTTTAAAAATTCTTATAAAAAACCATAAAAAGGGATCAAACCCCTGGGCCGCTTGTTTTTTTTGCGATATTCCTTTATTAAACCGATTCATTACAGTGCCTTTCTTTAACTCATACACGGATTTGGATTTCATATCAAGCATCGTGACATTGTTGGATCAATAGAATCATTAAAAGGAGTTCCTAATGCCGGTTATCAGGCTTGAGTCAAATGGTGAATTCGTGAACGAATATCTCCTTGAAAAAGGAAGATCATTGTCTATCGGCCGGGGTGAAGACAACGACATCGCTATCCATGGCACGGCCGTTTCCCGCCATCACGCCGGAATTGAATCGGAAGGGGATGCCTTTTTCCTAACCGATTACCAGAGCAGGAACGGAACGTTCGTGAATCAGCAGTTAGTGATCTTTCGCCGGCTCAGTCATGGGGATATCATTACTATCGGGAATCAGAATATGGTCTTCTCCTATCGTGAAGGAGAGGTTCAGCCTGAAGAGACTGTCAATGAAATATTCGATATGACCATGCCCATCGATACAAAGGATCACCGGGCGCTTCTCGCGAAAGGGGTTGCCGATATGGCAGCCGGCGGGCTTAAAAAGCAATCGAAGGCGGTACTGGCTTTCATTTCCGGTGGAACCGGGGAGGTGATTCTTGAAAAAGAGGTGATCCATATCGGAAAAGATCCTTCTTCGGATATCATCGTAAAAGGGATGATGATCGGTAGAGTTGCGGCTGTGATACGAAAAACCCCCAAAGGGTATTCCATAAGTCCGGCAGAAGGGTTATCCAAACCAAAGATCAATTATAAAGTGTTGAGATCTGAAACCGAGCTTAATGAATTCGATGTCATTGATGTAGGGCCGGTTAAACTGCAGTTTCAGTTCAAAAAAACATAACCCATTAAACCCTTGAGCCTTATATCGGAACAGAGAGGTAGTGATGGCGGCTCCTGATATGGAAAAACAAACCGGAAAAACAAAGGCCATCCGTTTTCAGACAAAACAGAAGGCGCTGTTATTTTCTCTTTTTGTTTCAGCTCTTGCAGTCCTTGCTGTTGCGGCGGGATTGGATCGAAGTTTTTCTTTTTTTCTTGTTCCGGGCGGCCTGATCCTGCTGATAACATGTATTTTCTTTTTTCATCGATGGCTTGTGATTCCCTCAGAGAAACTGGTGAATTACATTATCTTAAAAAACCGGGACCTGGCGGCCGAAGCGGATCGGAGGGTGCCGGATCAATGGCGTCCATGGTTTAATGTCGTAGCGGCGCTTTTCCAGAAGGAAGGAGAACTCAGACAGGAAGTTGAGAAAAAAACCCTGGAGCTTGAGGAAAAGATTAACCTGATCCGTCGATTTTCATGGGTATTCGAGAGGAATGAAGAACTGACCCTGGAAGTGGAAAAGAAAAACAGGGAGCTCGAAATCGCGATTGAGAAATACAAACAGACGGCTGAAGAACTCAGAACACACCGGGATCATCTGGAAGAGATGATTAAAGAGCGGACATCCGAACTCTCATGGACCAATGAACAACTGAAAGAAATGATTGCCAAAGCCAACGAGATGGCCGAAAAAGCGAATGCCGCCAATCAGGCAAAGACCCAGTTCTTAGCCAACATGAGTCATGAAATCCGGACACCCCTAAACGCCATTATCGGTTTTTCCGATATGATGCTGGAAACCGATCTGAATGAAGATCAGCTCGACTACATCCGGACGACCCGAAAAAGCAGCGAGGCGCTATATGGCCTTTTGAACAATATTTTGGATTTTTCGAAAATCGAGGCCGGTGAACTGGATTTCGAAGCCGTCGATTTTGATCCGGAATTACTCGCATTTGACGTGTGCGAATTAGTTCGGCCTCGAATTGGGAACAAACCTGTGGAAGTAATATGCCGGATCGGAGACAACGTGCCGCCTTATGTGGTGGGTGATCCGGGCCGCTTCAGGCAGGTATTGACAAATCTGATGGGAAATGCCGCCAAATTTACGAAGTCCGGCGAAATTGAACTGTCCCTGGACGTTGAAAAGGAAGAAAAGAATCGTGTGAAGCTTCACGCAATGATCCGGGATACGGGGATCGGAATTGCCCAGGAGAAATTCGAGGTGATCTTCAATCCTTTTCAGCAGGCGGACGGTTCGATGACGAGGGAGTACGGCGGGACCGGACTCGGACTCTCCATCTCCCGGCAGATCGCAAGGTTGATGGGCGGCGATGTCTGGGCGCAAAACCGTGAGGGAGAGGGAAGCGAATTTCACTTTACATCCTGGTTAACGATTTCAGAGCGTGGATCAATCGGGCGTTATGTGCCGATTTCCTTATACGGCAAACGGGTTTTAGTATTTGATGATAACTCGAATCACTTGGAGGTTCTTTCCCGTTCACTGGCTTCAGCCGGAATGGAGGTTTCGTCCTTAAGCGAAGATTCGAATATCATAACGGTTATCAAAGAAACGGCATTTTCGGGTCGCCCTTTTGACCTGGCGATTCTGGATCAAAGAATTTCCGCTTCGAAAGGTTATGAAATTGCTAGCTTGATCCGGGGTCTTGGAAATCCTTTTTCGGCCCTTCCGTTGATTGCACTCTCTTCTTCCATGGAAAGAGAAGCCGGACAGTGTCGGGCAGCAGGTTTTGACGGGTATTTATCCAAACCGTTTCCTATGAACCGGTTGTTTCAAATGGCGGAACAGCTTTTGGGAAGAGAGAAGGAAAGCCTACCGGGAGAGAGGCTGGTTACCAAACACTCGGTGTCCGAGGAAATGAAACGATCGGTCCGTATTTTGTTGGCCGAAGACAATCCGGTGAATCAAAAGCTGGCAAAAATGATGCTAACCAAGGCCGGCTACCAGGTTGATCTGGCCGATAACGGCCGGGAAGCGCTGCAACGATACACGGTTGCACCAATGGATTTCGACTTGATTTTTATGGATATCCAGATGCCCGAGATGGATGGGATAGAAGCGACCTTGCAAATACGTCAGGCGGAAATCCGAATGGATTTACTACTCAAGCCGCGTATCCCCATTGTTGCGATTACCGCTCATGCCATGAAAGGAGATCGTGAAAAATGCCTTGAAGCCGGCATGGACGACTATATTACCAAGCCCATCAAGCGGGAAATTGTCCTGGAGATGGTCAAAAAATGGGTTTCCGGGGGACATTTCACAGAAAGCCGGATTATTCCCGGAAGCAAACCTGGTTGATTCCACCTTACTTTGCTGAAAATAAAATCCCTGCACGTCACCCGGTTCTTCCAACGCTTTTAAAAAGCGCTTGTTAGGCATCACAATCCATTATTCACGGGGTCTTTTTAAGATCGTCATTTCTCAGATTCTCCTGTTTTTAACTCCAATCTAAATGGAGCGATTGTTAAATAGAATTCACTTTGTTTAAAAAAAGCTTGACATGGTATTAGAAAGCCATTATCTAACGATCGTTCGGTAGACTACCGAACGATCGTTATAATTACGGAGGGTGATAATATGCCAAATATGAAAGATACCATTAAAACGGTTGCAATCGATCTCTTTTATAAAAAAAGTTATTTTGCTTCAGGGATAAGCGATATCGCGCGCCTGGCAGGTATTCAAAAATCCAGCATTTACTATCATTACTCGAACAAGGAGGACATTCTTTTCGACATTCTCAATACAACCATGCTTGACTTAAACTCAAGTCTAAATCAGAGGCTTGAGGGATTGAAAACCGCTGAGGAGAAAATTCAGGCGGCGATCGAAAGCCACATTTTATTTCATATTGAAAGACAGAAGGAGGTTATCATTGCCGACAGCGAATTGCGCGGGCTAAGCATTGAAAATTACAAAACCATAACCAAAATGCGCGATGATTATGAGGGCAAGTTCCAGAAAATTTTAAAAAAAGGAATAGACGACGGATCCTTTATTAAAACGGATTATAAAATTATCTCATACGGAATTTTAACAATGTGTACAGCCGTATGTCTATGGTTCGATCAAAAAGGGAGACTTTCAAAGGATGAAATTGCAAGAATCTACAAGGGATTTCTTATAAACGGACTGAAAAAAAGCCATCGGTCCAACTCGCGTCATCAAGAATAAGAAAGGAGGTGATAATAGTCGATAGGGAACCTAAGGTAGGAGGACAAATCGCTTCAATTTATAATCGGAAGGGAGGAAGAATATGATCGGTTTATTTCGAATAAAAAGCATTTCGAATATTGTTTGTCTGGTTGCAATAGCGGCTTTGGGTATAGTGTTTGCTCCGTGGGAGGTTGAGGCAAAAAGTTATCAATGGAAAATCAGTCAAGGAATAGCGGAAGACCATCCTGCTGCGGCACGGTGCAAGCAGTTCGCTAAACTTTTAGAAGAGAAATCTAAAAATCGAATAAAAATGAACTATTTTCCTTCAGGCGCCCTGGGCGACTGGATGGAGCAAATTGAAGCCAACCGCATGGGAACCTTGGAGTTCGGGCTGAATGCCGGATCGACATCCTATGACCCTCGTACGAATTTGATATTTATGCCATATCTTTTTGCTACTTGGGACGAGGCAAGAGCAGGTATCGGATCTAAAGGTTGGCTTACCCCCATTTTTGATGAACTTTATTCTTCTATCGGGCTCAAGGTCCTCGGTATCTATTTAAATGCATGGGACGGAATGGCTTTCACCAAGAGAGTAGACAAAGTTGTCAAAGTCCCTGTTGATTTCAAAGGGATCAAAATGCGTGTACCTCCTATAAGGATTTTTGAAGTTTATATCCCGACCCTTGGATTTATTTCAACACCAATTCCGTATTCTGAAACCTTTACAGCTCTTCAGACAGGAATCGTCGATGCCCGGTCGGCATGTCCTGCGGTCGAAGCGTATGTAATGCGTGATGCATTAAATTACTGGGTCGCCACAAGGGATGCTTTTGAATACTGGTTTCTCACGATAAATAAGAAGCTGTGGGATGGTCTTTCAGCGGAAGATCATAAGCTGCTGACCGAAGCGGCTGACATTGTGATGAATGATCAAGCCCTGGCAGCTGAAAAAGATGAAGTCGATTTTAAGAAAAAACTCGAGGCGGCTGGGGTAAAGGTTCATGAAGTCGCCAAAGAAGAATGGGAGACATCTGCAAAAGTAGTCAGGGAAAAAGCCTGGCCAAAAATCCAGGAAGAACTTCTAGGTTCCGTTTTAATGGATAAGGTTAAAAAACATGCGACAAAAATCAGCAAGTAAGCGGCTTTGCACTTAAAAAAAGCAACCTATTCAATAACTTCATTTGGGGAGGGGCTTTCAGAGCCTCTCCCCAAAAGCATTGAGGAAAATTGCTATGGATTGGAGAAGATGTGGGTCGCGTTGTGCTGGAATTGATACTTATATAGAAAAGGGTTGTTCAATACTCATCGTCATTGGCGGAGCGCTCATAGCATTAACAGTCGTATTGCAGGTGCTGCTTCGGTATGTTTTCAAGGCTCCCCTCTTCGGCCTTGAGGAGTTATCAAGATTGATTGCTGTGTGGGTATATTTTTTGGGAGCGATTTTTGGAACAAAACTGGATTCTCACGTCCAGGGAGATGTTGTCGAAAGGCTGTTTAATACGGTCAGAGGAAGGGCTTTTGTCAAAACAGCAACATGGTTTTTGAGCCTTATCGTATGTTTACTGTTTCTTTACCATTCAACAAAATATTGTTTTTGGCTGTATGGAACCGGCGAAAGGACAACGGGATTATGGTGGCCGAGAATAACGAGCGTCGGCAGCATGTTTTTCGGTGCTGTATTTATGACGGTTTACAGCATTGCAAATGTTCTCAAATTTTTTAATGCTGCCATTCGTAATCCTGACAGGGGACCTGGGGGTGCAGAATGACATTAGTTGCAATCATCATGGTTTTGGTTGTAATTGTTATGCTTATAGGCGTTCCAGTCGGCCTTGCCTTCGGTTTCGGAGGGTTTATTCTCCTTTTTCTGACAGGACTGGATCCAAGGTTTGCAATCCCTGCGGCCTTTCGAAATCTCGAATCCTACACATTACTGGCCCTGCCTCTCTTTATCATGGCGGGAGGGCTAATGAGAGATGCTGACATCTCCAGGCGCCTGATCGCATTCTCCATGTCATTTTTAGGAAGGATCAGGGGAGGTTTGGGCATGGTCTGCGTGGTCAGTTGCACAATCTTTGGCGCCATTTCAGGATCTGCATCTGCTGCTATTGCTGCAATAGGTTCGGTCATAATTCCGGAGATGGTTAATCAGGGTTATCCGAGAGGATATTCAACCGGACTGGTGGCTGCGTCTTCCATGCTGGCGTTGCTTATCCCGCCCAGCATCCCTATGATCGTTTTTGCCATGACCGCTCAGATTTCAATTCTAGCTGGCTTTTTGAGCACACTTGTACCTGGCCTGCTCATGATGACGGCTTACTGCGCCATTAATTTTTTTATGACCCGGAAAATGAAAAATATTCAACTGGCTCCCCACATCCCTCTGAAAGATAGCGTCAGAGCCATAGGAAATTCCACTCGCCATGCAGGATGGGCACTATTTATGCCGGTTCTCGTTTTAGGAGGAATCTACGGAGGGGTTTTTACTCCAACTGAGGCTGCGGCGATGTCCGCCTTCTATGCGGTAGTGGTCGGATTCGGATTCTATAGAACCATGCGGTTTCGGAGCATGTGCTTGAATATTAAAAACTCCATGATCACATCCGGAGTGGTTATGATCCTTCTCTTTTTCATCCTCATGGTCAGCCGTATTCTGGTTACTTATCAAGTTCCCCAACAATTGACGAATCTTATCTTCGCGTTTACAAAAAACAAATATATTGTTTTATTGATGCTTAATGTGATTTTACTTCTGATGGGAATGCTTGTGGATGACGTATCAGGGAACATCCTTTCAGCGGCGATTCTGCTGCCGATCGCCAAATCCGTCGGGATCGACCCTATTCATTTTGCAGCTATTTCCGTAACCAATCTATCCCTGGGAAATATTACACCCCCTTGTGCGCCCATGCTTTACCTGGCAGGCCTCATCGGTGGAAATCTGCCGTTGAATGAATATATCAAACCGGCTGCCTATTTTATGATTTTTGGGGCATTACCGGTTATTCTGGCGGTAACATATGTTCCGGAGTTTGCTCTGGTTCTTGTGAACCTGGTACTAAGGTGAATATAAAGGAGGAGTAGAGACGTGGAGAAGACCGTATTATACAAAAGGCAGCAAAATGTTGGGATTATCACCTTAAACAGGCCGCATCGGCTTAACGCAATAAGCGAAACGCTTCTAAAGGACCTGATTGAACAACTCAAGATTGCCGGAGATGATGAAAAGGCCGTTTCAATTATTCTGACCGGAGCTGGAAAGTCATTTTGCGCCGGAGAGGATTTGAAGGAAACATCGGCAGGAAAAACGATGGGACAATGGTTAAGAGAGATCGATGGATTGCAAGAGACCCAAAGAACCATTATGAAGCTCGGCAAGCCGATCATTGCAGCGGTTAACGGGTATGCCGTGGGCGGGGGGCTGGAGTTTGCTTTAAGTTGTGATATCAGGATTGCAGCCAATAATGCGAAATTCGGTTTTCCCGAGACAAGTGTCGGACTGACCGTCACGAATTCCGGCACCAAATTAATTGCACAAATCGTCGGTTTAGGAAAAGCAAAAGAATTGGTCCTTGCAGGAGATATTATTGGAGCAAAAGAAGCTTTAAGAATCGGGCTTGTGAATAAGGTCGTCCCTATTAAGGATCTCATGGGCGAAACACTCCGGATATGCAAAAAGCTGGCAGAGAAATCCCCGCTTTCGCTCAGACTGACGCGCATTGCCATTGATCAGGGACTCCATTCGAGCTTCGAACAGATCCTGGAAATAGAAGCCAATCACATGTTGTTATGCGTGGCTTCCGGGAGTCAGAAAGAATTTGTCGAAAAGAAACTTCGGAAGATGAAAAAAAATTAAAGCATATTCGCTCATTCCCGGCATAATCACTTAGGGCTCAAAAAATCCTCTTTTTCAGTTTAGGCTTATTTTACGAGGAGGCATCCATGTTGACAGGCAAAACCTATGAAGAGGTTTATCACAATTTCAGATGGGATATTCCCGAATATTATAATATCGGAGTTGATGTCGCCGATAAGTGGGCGAATGAGAAATACCGTTTGGCATTAATATACATAGACAGTGAAGGGAAAGAGCACAAATACACATTTTGGGAATTGAAAAACCTATCGAATCAGCTTGCGAACGCACTTAGAGCACAAGAGGTCGGGATAAAAGATAGAGTGGGCATCCTGCTGCCGCCTTGCCCGGAGGCATTGATTTCACATGTCGCAATTTACAAGCTTGGCGCAATTGCCGTGCCTCTTTTAACACTTTTTGGCCCGGATGCCATCGAATTTCGCCTTGGTAACAGCGAAGCAAAATCAGTGATAACCGATATGGAAAATCTTCCCAAAATTCTCGATATGAAATATCGACTTCCTTCTTTGGAGTGTATTGTGGTTTCGGGTTCAAGAGGGGAAGAAAAAGCAATCGATTTCTGGGGCGCGATAGATAAAGGAAGCCGATATTTCGACCCCGTACGGACTAAACCTGAAGATCCCGCACTGATTATCTATACTTCCGGGACTACCGGTCAGCCTAAAGGAACCCTTCATGGGCATCAACTGTTATTGGGTATTTTGCCGGGGTTCGAATTCTATCACAACCTGTTCCCCAAAGAAGGGGATTTATTGTGGACACCTCTTGATTGGGCATACATCGGTGGATCTTACGATGCTTTGTTTCCCACCTTGCATCATGGAATTCCCATGCTGGCGTACAGAGCGAGAAAATTCGATCCCGAGGAAGCTTTTTATTATATCGCTAAATACGGTGTCAGAAACCTAATGGCTGTTCCAACCGTATTACGGATGATGAGACATGCCGTCGGCAATCCTAAGGAAAAATTCGATTTTAATTTAAGGTCAATAACAGTCGGCGGTGAAACGCTTGGAGAAGAGCTTTCGGAATGGTGCAGAACGCAACTGGGCGTTCAGTTGAATGAACAATACGGCCAAACCGAATGTGATCTGGTCGTCGGGTTTTGTGCGGAGATAATGGATATTGTGCCCGGATTGATTGGTAAGGCTGTCCCGGGACATAAGGTTGAGGTTATCAATGAAATCGGTGAGGTCCTTAGGCCGGATGAACTTGGTGAAATTGCAGTCAAACGCCCTGATCCCGTCATGTTTCTGGAGTATTGGAAAAACTCGAAGGCCACCGAATCGAAATTCGTTGCCGATTGGATGCGCACGGGAGACTTCGGCGCCAAAGATAAAGAAGGATATTTTCGTTTTACCGGGAGGCAGGATGATATTATCGAAAGCGGGGGTTTCAGGATCGGTCCGGGAGAAATCGAAGATTGTCTGATGAAACACGAGGCGGTCGCATTGGTTGGTGTGATCGGTGTGCCGGATGAGATCAGGGGTGAAATCGTCAAAGCATTTATTGTGCCTAAAGAGGGGGTTCAGGTGGGCAAAGCGCTTGAGGAAAGCATCCAAAAATATGTGAAAAGCAGGCTTGAAGCCCATGCATATCCCCGGGAAATCGAGTTCTTGAAGGATATGCCAAAAACAAAGTCGGGTAAAATTCTCAGAAGCGAGCTCCGAAAAATCCATATGGCGAAAAAGGCGCTTGGAAGTACATGATTTATAGATCGCGATTTTTCGATAAAATTACTTTTTGATATAGGAAGTAGTATCAATTTTTGAAAACAGGAGGAAACCCGCATGAGTAAACGTGTTGGAATCGTGGGGGCGGCGGTTACGCCGTTTAAAGGTACATGGCGTGAAAAGACGTATTATGAACTTGCTCAAATGGCTACCAGAGAGGCCGTAAAAGATGCCCGGATGTCCATTAATGATGTGGATTCCGCATTTTATGGGATTTACAACGATATCTTCGAAAGGACGGCCATACCGGAGCATGCCATCCATGGCCTCTGCGGTATGCAGAATAAGTTCGGAATACGCATCACTACAGGAGGGGCGACAGGCGCCTACACCATGTCTGCAGCCCATGCCTATATTGCTGCCGGGAGGTTTAAAACAGCCCTTGTTCTGGGAGTGGAAAAGGCCACGGATTGTTTTGATTTTTCTTCCATGTCCGCCACTCCTGAAGTCATCAAGTCGATCGGTTGGTCCGGAGACAGCTTTTTCGAACAATCGATCGGCTGGTCGGCCTCCGATAGTTATGCCGAAGTGGTGCTCGCATATATGGATGAACATCCAGGCGACCTGAAGCCGGAGATCACCGCACAAATTGCCTCACTGTTGAGCAGGCAAGTAAAGGGGAACACTTATGCCCAGAGGCAGTTCGATCAGGTGACACCGGAAGAGGTGCTCAACTCTCGCCTCATCGTCTATCCCTTCAGAGAACTTGAAATCTGCGTTTACAGCGAAGGAGCAGCAGCGCTGATCATGGCTGAAGAGGAGACGGCAATGGAAATATCAAGAA
>Ga0154608_1162_pt1 | contig 11408 bp, 10 predicted proteins | sample Rifle2008BG13ft_FD_116037 | JGI IMG/M metagenome (GOLD analysis project Ga0154608, IMG submission 116037) | Deltaproteobacteria bacterium RBG_13_49_15 | reverse complement strand
TTTTGATTTTTATTATCGCCGCCATTTTAACACCCCCGGATGCCGTGACACAGATCCTGATGGCGATTCCGATGATGGTGCTTTACGAAATCAGCATCATCGGCGCCAAGATTTTTCAGCGAAAACCTATGGATGAGAACCCGGATTGACGATTGTTTTCCGTTGACAATGCGAAATGGAACTTGATAGAGAGGCACTGCTTTATCATCAAATAAAAACAAGGGGGAAGGAGGTGAAAAACGGATATGAGGAAAAGGAATCTGTTGGTCGTGGTATCGATCGTGGGGATCGCGGCGCTTTTCATCGCCGGAAGCATTTTCGCAGCAGGCAAGGCTCCGGATGTCATCAAATTGCAAAACAAGGCCTATGAAAAACACACCAAAGGCATTGTTGAATTCTCACACAAAAAACATTCGGATGATTATGCAAAAAAGTCGCCGGAATTTTATAAAAACAAATGCGGAGAATGCCACCATGACGATAAGGGAAAGCCTCTGGCCGGATTAAAAGACAGTGACCCGGTTAAAAGCTGTGCCGAGTGCCATAAAAAACCGGGGGAAAAGCCGAAAGGAAAAGACGCTCCCAAGCTGACCAAGCAACAGGAGCTCGAATATCATGCAGAGGCCATCCATGAGAACTGCAGGGGGTGCCACAAAAACTTCAATAAAAAAACCAACTCTAAGGCTGCTCCCGAAACTTGCGCCAAGTGTCATCCCGGAAAGGAAAAGTAATCGTCTTTAACAAAAGAGCGTTGAATCACGCCGAATAGGGCGATCTCCTAACTTGCCAGGGAGGCCGCCCTTTTCTTTTTTTGAAACAGCTCCGCGCGGGCAACCATCGATTTGGCCCATGCGGGAGTTCCCAACGCATGGATGTGGATGTAGGCGGCAAGGACATTTTTATAGCAAACCCCGTCTCTCCCATTCTCAAATCCGACCCCTTTTTTCAGGGCAAAAGCCAGATCCTGATTTTTTCCCCTCCACTTGATGACCTTTGAATAATGAAACTCATGCCCTTTAAGCACGGTTCCGGTTCTGTAAAACGGATTTCCCTTTTCGACTTTGGCGATGGTGTAGCCGTGCCCCTGGGGCCTTTTCGAAAATCCGAAAACGACCGGCAATATCCCCGCCATCGGATACGCCCTTCCTTCAAAAACCAATTCGTCTCCAAGATACATGAGGCCGCCGCATTCCGCATATACAGGAAGCCCTTTTCCCACAAGGAATTTGAGCTGCTCCTTGAATCGGGTATTTTCAGCCAACGCTTCCACATGGGTTTCCGGGAAGCCCCCTCCGATATAAAGCGCATGAATCTCCGGGATAATGTCATCGCTCAAAGGGCTGATAAAGACCAGTTCCGCGCCCGCGGATTGGAGCGCTTCCATGTTTTCCGGATAATAAAACTGAAACGCGCTGTCCCGAACGATTCCGATTTTAACGGTTCCCTTTCTGTCGCCGGAAAGAACGCCAAACGATTGTTTTTTCATTTTTCCGCACGCTTGTATCGCCAAAGCGCCTGCGGCAATCCGTTCCAATGCTCCCAAATCCAAGTAGTTTCGGGCAACCCGCAATGCTTCTTCAACGGATCCTTTCGCCCATTCATGCTCCGGAGTCGGTACAAGGCCCATATGCCGTTCAGGAAACCGTTGCCGGTCGAGCTTCGGAACAGCTCCAACGACCGGAATGCCGCAATAGTATTCAATGCTTTTTCGCAAAATCGATTCATGCCGCGATCCGGCCACATGATTTAAAATAACCCCTTTGATGTCGACATCCGGATCAAAATGAATGCAGCCGACGACCACGGCTGCCATGGTGCGGGTCGTCTTGGTGCTGTTGATGCAGAGAATCACCGGAGCGTTGAGAAGTTTGGCCAATTCGGCCGTGCTGGTGGCCCCTTTATAGTCAAGGCCGTCGTAAAGACCCCTGTTCCCTTCGATGACCGAGATATCTCCGGCGCTGGAATGACACAGAAAGGATTTAAAAACCGTTCGGGGCGGAATCAGGAAAGTGTCCAGATTACGGCACGGCCGTCCTGCTGCCAGAGCGAGCCAGCCTGCATCGATATAATCCGGACCTTTCTTAAACGGGATGACGTTTTTCCCCTCGGCACGCCATGCCGCAATCATACCAACGGACAGCAATGTCTTTCCGGATCCGCCGCGCGAGGCGGCGACCACAATCCTGGGGCATTTCATGACATCTGTCCGACTGGAAAAAGCGACCGGGCGCTGGGGGGTTCCGGGTAGAAGGGGTTTTTCGAAGCGTGTCGACCTGATTTATTCGCCTTCTTCAGTTGCGGCTTGCTTGCCGACCCCTTTAAGACCATACATGGACGTGCTGCCGCTTGACCAGAATTCGAGAACCTGGTCCAGTATCAATTGATTAACGATCTTCTTGGCGTCTCTTGGTTTTGCATCAAGAATTTTGGCCAGATCGTTAAAGTAAAATTTGCTTTTCCCTTTTTTCTTTGAAAGTTCGGAAATGATCAGTTCTTTTGCTTGCGCGTATTCCATGGTTGCATCCTTGCTTTGGGGCGGGAGGCGCTGCCGCCCCCCGCCTGGGTTTTAAATTAGAATTTGAATTGCGTGGTTTGACGCCACGTGAAGTAGGCCGGGTCACGGAAGTCATCAATGAGATGATGGGTGAATTCAAGATCGCATTTCTCAAAGAAGCGCTCCCAACCGATTCTCTCCGCCCACTCGCCAAGCCGTTCATACTTATTCGCACCTTTGGCATAGGCTTCGACGATCTTCTTGATAGTAGCAGTGACCGTCGGCCATCGCGGAACTTCATTTGGAAGAAACGCCACAACGACCTTTGAGAATTTCGGGGCGTGGACGCGGTTCGACACTTTGCCTCCCGCCATGATGACGATTCCATCACCGACATCATCGGCAAGCGGCATGGCCGGACACATGGTATAGCAGTTACCGCAGAACATGCATCGTTCATTGTTGACGGAGACGCTGTTCACCTTTTGACCCCCGGGAAGTTCCATTTTTGCCGGCTTGATGGCTGCGGTCGGACAGGCGGCAATCGCCAGCGGAATTTCGCACATCTTGTCCAGATACTCATGGTCCAACATGGGGGGTTTCCGGTGGTATCCCAGAATGGCGATATCCGAACAGTGAACCGCACCGCACATGTTCAGGCAGCAAGCCAGCGAAACCCGGAGGTGCGCCGGAAGCCGCATGTTGACGAAATCGTCAAAAAGGACATCCATGGTGGCTTTCACCGGCCCTGAGGCATCGGTAGCCGGAGTATGGCAGTGAATCCATCCCTGGGTATGAACAATGTTGGTGATCCCGGCTCCGGTTCCGCCGACCGGAAATTTGTAACATCCTCCGGGCTGTTTCCGGCTCATCAGGTCATCCACGAGCGGTTTGACCTTCGACTTATTATCCACCATGAACTCAATGTTGTTCCGGGTAGTGAATCGGAGATAGCCGCCGCAGTGCTTGTCTGCGATCTCGCAGATTTCGCGGAGGAAACCGATGCTCATCAGGCGCATTCCGCCCACTCTCACCGAATAGACCTCATCGCCCGATTCCGCGACATGGACAAATACGCCGGGTTGAAGATACTCGTGATACAGCCATTTTCCCTTGTTCTTCGAGATGACCGGCGGGTAAAATTCATCATATTTTCTCGGACCGATGTCGGTAATCCGGTCCTTCATCGGACTGCTTGGATCGTAGCCAGAAGATATAAATGCCATGGTCGTTACCCCCTATCTCATATGATGTTTTCTGAATGCGTTGATGTCGCGCATAAATCCGCCTTCCACCTCTTCTTCCTTCCAGAAAATGTACGGGTTGGATCGCGGTTCCTTCACCATTCTCGGATCCGGTTTCAGGCCGGTAACCTCGAGCAGCTTTTGGAAGCCCTGGCGTTTCATAAGCTCCCCAAGACGTTCGCGGTTCTTTCCTTCTTCCATCCACCAGTCCCAGACCTTGCCGATGACGTCTTTGATCTCGTCATAAGGTTCTTCGACCTTGATAAAGGGGACGAACATGGTGCCCATCTGAGCGCCGTCGAGAATCGGCGCTTTGGCGCCGGCAAGAATGGATAGGCCTTTCTCCTCTCCGATTCTCAGGGCTCTCGGCATGACATTGATGCAGTGCATGCACCGGGTGCATTCCCGATTGTCGATTTTGAGCTTTTTCCCTTCCAGCCACATGCACTGGGTGGGGCAAAGTCCAAGGACCTCTTTTTTGATATCGAATTTTCCCCAATCCCGGCCCATGTGGGCTCCGGCGTTGGGAGGAAGCTCCCCGCCGATGTATCCCTGCACCGCCTCCTGGTCGATCCGTATATCGTCCCGCCATGTCCCGATGAAAGACAAGTCCGCCCGGGCAATAGAGGCGACGCAACAATTGGGGCACCCGTCGAATTTAAACTTAAACTTATAAGGGAACGCCGGCCGATGAAGCTCATCTTGATATTCCACGGTCAGATCGTAGCAGAGCGCCTGGGTGTCATAACACGCATACTCGCACCGGGCTTGCCCGACGCAATCCGACGGGGTCCTCAGATTGGAGCCTGATCCACCGAGATCCTGATTGATCTCATGGGTCAATACATAAAAAATCTCCTCCAGTTGAGGCGTGGTCGTCCCTAAAAAGATGATGTCACCGGTGGATCCGTGCATATTGGTGAGACCGCTTCCACGCAATTCCCACAAATCACAAAGCTGTCGTAAATATTCCGTAGTATAGAATTTTCCGCCGGGTTGTGCAACCCGCATGGTATGAAAATGGGCCACTCCGGGAAACATCTCCGGCTGGTCACAGTATCTTCCGATGACGCCGCCGCCGTAACCGAAAACCCCTACGATGCCGCCATGTTTCCAGTGGGTCCTTCCATGCTTGTAGGACAATTCCAGCAATCCGAGAAGATCATCGCATACGTCCGCTGGGACCTGAAAATTGACTTTCTTTTCGTTTTTCGCTCTTCTTGCAGCTTCTTCCTTGATATCAGTTACGAAACTCGGCCATGGGCCGGTTTCCAGCTGATCCAGAAGCGGAGTCTTGTGTTTTGCCATTGTTTTACCTCCATTCTGATTTAAATTGCCAGATGATCGCTCATTTAAGCAACCGCTTTCCTAAATTTAAAATGGTCACCTCCCCTCAATTGGTTTTTTTCATATTTAGACCGTTACGGTTATTCTAAACGATTTTTTTATGGTGATAGAAATGCTATCATGTAAAGGTGAGACTATAAAATCAATCTTATGACGTGTCAATAAAAAAGCGTTCTCTTTTCTAATCAGTTAGAGGTGTTGCCGGATGGCGGCATAAAGCGTTTTGCTATGCCATTTCAGGCGGGGCAAGATGAGTTCGGACTCTTCCTTCCGGGGAAGATGCCGGTTTGCAATTCCCATCAACAGCTCATCAAGATCCTCTTTCCGGCATGACGCCAGATAGGCATTAAAACAGTCGTAAATGGGCGCCGGAAATCCGTTGACGGGCGGTTTCATCGTCAATCCGGCAAAAAAACCGTTTACGAGCCCCTGCAAAGAGGTCTCATCAGCCCAGATCATTTTTCCTACGCCTCCAATGCGATCGATCCGGATCCGGATGGAAAGGTCTAAAAAAAACAACAAGATTGCATGAAGGATAAAGCTCCTGGCGTCTTTTGCGGACTTGAAAGAAGGGGCTTTTCGAAACATGGGGGCATATCCTCGAACGCTAATCAATTTAACGTAAAGATCTCCGCCATCCATCCTGACCACAAAATCGCCTGCCGCATGATGCCACGGATAGATCTGTTTAAACGAAGGGATATCATAATAAAATGTGAGGATATGAGAAATCTGGCGGTAAAGCTCTTGCTCCTGGAAGGATGAAAGCAAAAAAGGGGGCCCCTCTTCGCCCCAAACCTCTATCCGGGTTCCTTTTCCGGACCGGTCCGGGACATGGTGAAACTCGTGAAATCCTTCCATCCATTCACCGAGAAACATTCTCACCTTTTTTCCGTAAAATGCGTGCGAGCCGATACCAAAAACCTCGGGAAGATAGGAGGAGGGATATCGACGGGTGAGCATTTTTAAAAGGCGGTATTCCCTCTCTATCCATTCAGCTCCCCTATCGGAGAGAGCGATATTGAGAACAAACGCTACATCAAAACCATCTCCCATTACATCTACCCTTGCCGGGTGGTAGAATTCCCCATGTTTTTGAAGGCGGATGCGAATGGTTCGGATTTGATTGAACGCAATCGGGAATCCGGCCAGCTTGGATGCGGATTGAGTGAGAAGATTAAATCGGTTCTTCTCTAAAAAAGCTCGAGCTCCGGTAAAATAATCGCCTATCCGAACGTCGGGCGGGTCATTGCTGAGGGGTTCGCCAGGGGCCGGGGGGTTTTTCCCCGGAAAAGGGGCGTCCCAGTTCCAAGTTCCTTCTTCAATCGGACGCTCTTTTCGGTACAGGAAATATTCGAATCGAGGGGAAGCAGCCATGCCGGCATTGCTTTCGTTGATCCCGGATCATCTTCAATGTTCGTTTAGGTTTTTTTGGATTTCCGGAGCGACTTCATACCCCAGCTCAGAGGCCTTCTGGGAGTGCTTCTTTGCCGGTTCGAAAAGCCCTTTTTCAAGATACGCAATGGCCAGATTATTGTGAGCAACTGCAAAATTCGGTTCGATCTCGAGGGCTTTAATATTGGCTTCGATGGCGTCGTCAACCCTTCCGGACATCAAATAAGCGTTTGCCAGGGTGGTTAGGGCCTGAAGAAATTTCGGATTCCATCTGACCGCCTTTTCAAGAGCGGCAATCGCCTTTTCCACCTCCCCTTTCTGCAGATGGACAAAACCGATATTCCCATAACCTTCTGCAAATCCCGCCCGGGATTTGACCGCCTGACTGTTATAGTGAAGACAGCCGTCCAAATCCCCTTTCTGAAGGCTGATCCCTCCAAGTTGCACATAGGCTTCCGCCAGGTTGGGACTGCAATTGATCGCTTCCAGAAACTCTTTTTCGGCTTCTTCATATTGTTTTAAGCCCAATAATCCCACGGCAAGGTTATAATGGGATGTTCCGCATTCCTCATTCGCGGCAATGGCGGCTCTTTGACGGGCGATAAATTCTTCGATGTTTTTTGGTTTTTCCATTTCAGCGTCTTTTTTAGAATCCGGTTTAATATCCCGGTCCAGTCCATAGGTTTAAAACTCAAATACGTCCGACCGGGCGGTCAGCGGTCAGATTAGTATGGGCATAGCATAAGGGTTGTCAAGTGAAAAGGAGCCTTTTCAACCATCTTTTTTCTTGACATAATGTCTCCATTTCTTTAATTTTTTTTAGCTTTGGCGAATTATTCCGCTATCTGTTTGACTCAATCCATTTTTCCCTGGCAAGGGGGCATTATGATTAAAGGATGTTTTACGGCGCTTGTTACACCCTATTCAAAAGGAAACGTGGATGGGGATGGGCTTCGGGAGTTATGCGACTTTCAGATCGAAAACGGCATTTCCGGAATTCTCGCGGTTGGAACAACGGGAGAAAGCCCGACCCTGAGCTGGGACGAGCATAATCATGTTATTGAAACCATAGCGGAAATCACAAAAAAGAAATGCCTTTGCATCGCCGGAACCGGAAGCAATAATACCACAGAAACCCTTTCCGCCTCCGAGCACGCGGTTCATTCCGGGGCAAAAGCGTTGCTCCTGGTTGACCCTTATTACAACGGCCCGAGCTCACTTGAAATTCGCAAAGAATATGTGGCGCCGGTGGCGAAAACGTTTCCGGGTGTGGATGTCATCCCTTATGTCATTCCAGGACGCACCGGCGCTCAGCTTTTTCCCGAGGACCTTGCCCTTCTTTATAAGGAATTTCAGAATGTTAAAACCGTGAAAGAAGCCACCGCCGATTTGGAAAACATGAAGCGGACCAGAACATGCTGCGGGCCCGATTTTACCATTTTATCAGGGGATGACGGGATGACCTATGAGATGATGGTAAACCCTCATATAAAAGCAGCCGGTGTCATATCCGTGGCTTCGAATGTGGCCCCCGGGGCATTAGTCGATATGGTTCGCCTTCTCAGGGAAGGAAAACAAGACGAGGCCGGGGTCTTGGCCAAAAAACTGGAACCTCTTTTCAAACTGGTGACCGTAAAAACAAAAGAAAAAACATACTGGGGTGAAGTGGTCTGCAGGGCAAGAAATCCGCTGGCGATAAAAACCTTGATGTCGATTCTCGGAATGCCCTCCGGCGGCTGTCGGAGACCGCTGGGAAAGATGACGAAAAACGGGTTGAATATCGTTTTAGAAGCGGCTAGGCGCGTTCAGTCGAATCACCCGGAGATTTTTGCCCCGATTGAGCGTTTCTTTGGAGTCGATATCAACAGCCGGTTGAACACCCCTTCCTGCTGGGAAGATCTGGCCTACGGCGGTTATTGAGGAAAAGTGCTTTTAAAAAGAACCTCTTTCAACCATTTGATCCCGAATCGCAGCAGTGCAATATCATCGGTTCGGATCTTCTCAACGGTTTCAGGATCTGCCGGATAGCGGGTGAGAAACGTGCTTTCGAAAACAAACTCCCTGAATTTATCGATATTGTAACTGACCATGAAGAACAGCCTCTTGGCCTGCTCGGTCAATTTGATGTTGGGCGGAAAGGAGCGTTTGCGAACAACCAGGTCCGTCCATTCGGCATTGATATCATCGTGGATGTCCACCCCCTGATTCCCCCGCCACTCGCTGACCGTCCATTCCTTTTTCTCTTCAAATCCAAGGCAGTGATCTTCATTGACAAAGAAAAAAAAGCCTTCCTCGTCCGCCCCTTCTTTGTGCATGAGACTAGCCACCCCCAACGGATAATAGCGGCAGGTGGTCGGCCGATCCTGATAGATGATGCACCCGTCTGCTTTTACAAAAGGGCATGATTTCTCATCATCATCCAAAAGCTTCAGGGTAACGACCGGAAGGTCGGTTTTTTCCAGAAGATGGGGCTCGGCATAAATGGTCAAAAATTCATCAGAGGAGAGCCCGAGACGCTTCTTGAGGCGAATAATATCATATGGGGTCAAGGTAATGCCGATTCCCCGGCAGCACTTGGTAAAACAGCGAACCCCTTTGTGGCAGTCAAACTGAAACCGGCTGCTCATTCCGATTTTGACGGGAACAATCCCCTGGGTTGTTTTCGGAAAATCCACCGACTGCTTCCTTTCTCGTTTTTCTCGGGTTCGTCGCTTAAAATGAATCCCTTTTCTCTCTTATCGGAGCCAAAAACCGATGTCAAATCGTGTCTTTCCTTTAAACCGCTTCTGCGCGAAGGCTTCGCAAAACGGTTTTTACCAAAAACAGTTAAACATTTTAGGAAAAAATAGAGGGGTACAGGGCGCCCCGACCACACAGAAGACCTTATGGCCGGGGTGCAGTGTATTTCGATTTCTGCTTTTCCGGCAATTACCCGAAGTAAGCCCGGATGAATTTCAGGAAGCGCTCGTTTTCTTCATCCTTTCCCGGTGTCACGCGGAAATAGCCGCTTTTGCCATGAATCGCGCCGATCTTCTTCAGGAAAATCCGCTCCATGTCCATGGCGGCTGCAAGGATTTCCTCTGTGGTCTTCCCGGTCATTGTGGCGTCAATGAGCATATAATTCCCATGGGCCGGATACGGTTTGAGGCCGACATTCTTGAGTTCTTCGGTAAAGACGGCCATCCACTTGTTGTTGTGCTCCACCTTAGCCTTGACTTCCTCAGGGTTGTCGAGAATGGCTTCGGCCGCTGCCGCGGACATCACGCTGACGTTCCAAGGCAAGAACATGCGCTTGAAGGCGGCGATCATCTCTACGGTTCCCAGCACAAACCCGAAGCGGATGCCTGCAAACCCGTAAGCCTTGGAAAAGGTCACCGACAGGAAAACCTGAGGATATTTCTTGATCAGCGGGGCTTTCGACGGCCGGTCAGGGTTATAGTCCAGGTAGGCTTCATCCACGCAAAGCGGCACACCGGTTGCGCAGAATCGGATCAGATCTTTGTCATCGATAAACACCCCGGTGGGATTGTTGGGATTAATGATCAGAATCAGCTTCGTCCGCTTATTGATGGCGTTGAGCATGCCGTCAACATCGTACTGAAGATCCCCCTTTCGAACCGGAATCTGGACCACTTTGCCGCCGCACAGTTCGGCACGGGGCGGAAAGAGTTCAAACGTCGGAGTGGAAAGCAGAAATTCATCGCCAGGTTGCAGAAAAATCCGCATCATGGCATCGATGATTTCCGATGAACCATTGCAGAGCGCCACGTTATCTGGACCCAAGCCGTACATTTTTCCGATCTTGGTCCGCAGCCGGAGAAAGCTGTCAGGATACCAGTTTCCGTGTTTCATGGAGTTGGCCACCGCACTGATGACCTTGTCCGACGGCGGTAACGGGTTTTCATTGAGCATCAGCCGGCCTTTTTCGGGACTGGCCCAAGCCTTATCCAGGATGCCGACGTTGTATTCCCGTGACGTGAGCAGCCACGGCACAAACCAGTCTTTGAGTTCTTTTGCCATTTTTTCCTCCTGATACGTTATTGAGTGTTTAAAACCTGCGGGAAACGGTCGATCGTTTACAGCACCGCATCCAAGGGTGTGTATTCCAATCCAAAAGCCTCGGCCACCCCTTTATAAGTCACCTTACCGTCGATGATGTTGACCCCTTTGGCCAAATCGGGGTTTTGCCTTACCGCGACTTTGTATCCTTTCCCCGCCAGTTCCAGCGCATAGGGGAGGGTGGCGTTGGTCAACGCAATGGTGGAGGTCATGGAAACCGCTCCAGGCATATTGGCCACACAATAGTGGATAATGCCATCCACTTCATAGATTGGATCGTCGTGTGTGGTGGGCTTGGCTGTTTCGACGCAGCCCCCCTGATCGATGGCCACATCTACGATAACCGATCCTTTTTTCATTAGGCCCAGCATATCCCGGGTAACGAGCTTGGGCGCCATGGTTCCCGGAATCAAAACGGCGCCGACAACCAGGTCGGCTTCCGGTAGAAAATGCCGAATGGCGGCCGGATTGGACATAACCGGAAAACAATTTTTAGGCATCACGTCGGAAAGGTATCGCAACCGATCGAGATTGTTGTCCAACAGATAAACCTTGGCGCCCATCCCGCAAGCCATCTTGGCGGCGTTGGTCCCCACGATGCCGCCCCCGATGACCAGCACGGTTCCCGAATTCACCCCGGGTACGCCGCTAAGCAGTACCCCTTTACCGCCATACGTTTTTTCCAGGTATTTGGCCCCTTCCTGGATCGCCATCCGGCCGGCCACTTCGCTCATCGGCGTTAAAAGCGGCAGGAATCCGTTGGACTTTTCCACAGTCTCATAAGCGATCGCGACGCATTTTCTGGCCATGATGGCGTGCGTCAATTCTTTCGATGCCGCAAAATGAAAATAGGTAAAGAGGACCTGTCC
>Ga0154608_1107_pt3 | contig 11410 bp, 14 predicted proteins | sample Rifle2008BG13ft_FD_116037 | JGI IMG/M metagenome (GOLD analysis project Ga0154608, IMG submission 116037) | Deltaproteobacteria bacterium RBG_13_49_15 | reverse complement strand
CGGCGGTGGCGGCTCCTGCTGCCGCTCCGGTCAAAGCAGTCGGAATCCCTCGGAAAGGCCTGTTCGTCGGAGATGTGGGCTTAATGAAACAACTCGATCCGGCGACATTCCTGCCGATTCGTGTGGGATATATGCACAAATTTACAGATAAAACCGCTCTAACCGGACTCGTCGGTTTTGCTCCGTTATTAGAAGGATGCGAAGACAATCCACCAAAATTAGCGGATGTTTTGTTTTCCTATAATCCGGCGCCCAAATTTTTCGTGGGCGCAGGAATCGGTATGTGGCACACTAGCTTTGATACCCGGATCGACCTCATCCTTGAAACCGGTCTCCATCTGACAAACAACCCGACAGGCCCGAACTTTGTGTTTTTCCTTGAAGGACGCTCGGCATTTGACGAGTTTGACGAAATTTCGGATTTGGGAAGATTCGGCGGCGGCCTTCGAATCCTTTTCTGATTTCGCCGCTATCCTCTCTTCAGGATGGCAAGAATCTCCTGTAGCCCCGCCTTGACTTCTTCCAAGGCGGGGATCGAGGGAGATAAAACCAAATTCCCCTTCAGAGTATTCAGGTACTGATTGGCGCCCCGGATGGTAAAGTGTTCCTTGTAGAGGAGATGCTTGATTTTTAATACCAGCAATACATCCATTTTTCGGTAAAGCCGCTGGCCGGACGGAGTTCGAGTCGGTTTGATCCGTTTAAATTCACTCTCCCAAAACCTGAGGACATAAGGGGGAACGCCGGCGATCTCACTGACCTCGCCGATCTTATAATAGAGTTTTTCGGGGGAAAAATGCTCGCCCGGTCCGCATTCTGATACTTCGGTCAAGACAACCTCCCCGAAGAATGTTATTCCGGCAGCGAAGCGTTAAAGGATTTCAGGAGCAGATTCGATATCCGTTGATGAATCTGGTTGACCTCTTTATCTTCCAGTGTTTTGTTCATGCTTCGATAGGTAATCCTAAATGAAATGCTCTTTTTTCCTGCCGGAATTGGCTTTCCGTAAAAAACATCAAATAGTTGAATGTTTTCAACAAATTCTTCCTGGGCATCATTTGCGCAATGCAATATGTTCCATGCTTCAATTTCCTTGTCAACAATTATGGTAAAATCACGCAAAACCGCCGGATATCTTGAAATCGGTACGGATTGTTTGGTATCGGGCAAATGAAGCATAAGGTCATCCAGACAAAGTTCTGCAATAAAAACCGGTTGCCTCACATCAAACGCTTTCAGCACTTCCGGATGCACCTCTCCTGCCAGCCCAACGGGCACATCTTTGATTCGAATTTGAGCGGTATATCCGGGACGGGTGTAGTAGCATATCTCCTTTGGCATTCGGGTAAATACCACACCCATTACATGTTGCGATTCCAGGAGCGATTCCACCACCCCTTTTAAATCATAAAAATCACACGGGGTTTCTTTACCGTGCCAGGATGGATTGAATCTCGCACCTGTCCGGAGAACGGTCAGCATCTCCTTCTCGACCGGCAGTCGGTCTCCCCCCTGGCCGATATAAATTTTACCGGCTTCAAAAAGCCGAAGGGTTCTAATCTGTTGGTAAAGGTTCCTCTGGAGGGTACCAAGAAGGCCGGGAACAAGAGAGGTGCGCATGCAGGTTTGCTCTTCGGATAAAGGATTGAGAATGGGAACTTTTTTTCTTCTGGGATCGTTATCCGGGAGCATGAGGCGGTCTTGAGAAGATTCATGAATGAAGCTGTAATTGATCACCTCTAAAAAGCCCAATCCGACCATCACGGTTTTGATTCGGTTCCGGACCTCAACCATATTATTGGATTTCCTGATGCCGGCAGGCATTGAGGGGAATGTCGTGGGGATCCTCTGATATCCGGATAATCTTGCCACCTCTTCCATAAGATCTTCCGGTCTGTCGATATCCACCCGAAACATTGGGGATACGACTTCAATGCGATCTTGATCAAGTTTTAACGATTTGAATTCAATGGAAGAAAGCAGCTTCGAGATGTCATCCTGGCTGTAATCTGATCCTAATAACCGTTTGGTCTTCGAAACACTTAGAATCACTTTTTTTTGAGGAATCGCTTTTGGAGTTTCATCGATATATCCCTTGAGGATTTTTCCACTGCTGACTCCAGACATTAACACGGCAGCACGATCAAGGGCCGAAACCGTTCCTGACGGATCGACGCCACGTTCGAATCGATACGACGCTTCCGTACTCAATCCCAATGCCTTAGATGTTCTTCGAATACTGACCGGATCGAAATAGGCGCTTTCGATGAAAACCCGGGAGGTCGTCTCCGTAATTTCCGAATTCAGACCTCCCATGATCCCGGCAAGGGCCACCGGTTTTTGACCATCGCAAATCATCAGCGCATCCGGCGGCATGATTCTTTCTTTTTGATCCAACGTCGTGAAGGTTTCCCCCTTCATTGCCGTTCGAACGACAATCCTATTTTCAGACAGTTTGTCAAAATCAAACGCATGAAGAGGTTGCCCGGTCTCCATCAATACATAATTGGTGACATCCACGATGTTATTAATCGGTCTTGATCCAACGGAGATCAGCCGATCCTGAAGCCAGAATGGCGAGGGACCCATCTTGACATCGGAAAGAACCCTTGCGGAGTATCTCGGGCAATAGTCAGCGGCTTCGATACGCACTGAAGACATGCCGGAAAGGTCATTGAACTTATCGGCAATCCGGGTGTCCGGGTATCTGAGTGTTGTTTTTTGTATTCCGGCGATCTCCCTGGCGATTCCGAGCAGACTCAGGCAATCAGGACGGTTCGGAGTAACGCTGATCTCCAGTATGGTATCTGAAAGCTCTAATGCATTCGCCAGATTTTCGCCTGTCCGGTGCGAGGAGCCCAATATCATTGCCCCGCTTTGATCCAATCCCAATCCCAGTTCTTTTTCGCTACAGATCATCCCCTCGGAAAGAACCCCGCGGATGATCGATTTGTCCAAATTCGTTCCATCGGGAAATAACGTTCCGGGTAGAGCAATCGGCGCCAGCATCCCTTTTTTAACATTTGGAGCGCCGCAAATAATCCGCAAAAGCCCCTTTCCCGCATCTACCACACAAATTTTCAGCCGGTCTGTTGCGGGGTGCGGTTGAATGTCGATAACCCTGCCAACTTTAACGTTTTTCATGTATTCGAACCGGTCGGTGATGCTTTCCACCTCCAATCCGATCATGGTCAGGGCATCAGAAAGGTCATCCACTCCCATCTCAATAGGAACATATTCATTAAGCCAGCTTAGAGTGACTTTCATAACTAAAACCGCATTAAAAACCTGGCATCGTTTTCAAAAAATTTCCGAATATCATCGATTCCATATTTTAACATGGCGATCCGCTCGACCCCCATGCCGAAAGCAAAACCGGTGTAACGTTCAGAATCGTATCCAACCTTTTCAAAGAGCGCCGGATGTACCATCCCCGAACCCAGCACTTCCAGCCATCCGGTCTGGGAGCAGACCCTGCATCCTTTTCCCCGGCAGATGACGCAAAGGATATCGACTTCGGCGCTCGGCTCGGTAAATGGAAAAAAACTCGGCCTAAACCGCAAGCTCGTCCCTTCATCAAACATCTGATGCACAAATGCAGTAAGCATCCCTTTCAAATCCCCGAAGGAGATATTCTCGTCCACAAGAAGCCCTTCCACCTGATGAAACATCGGCGTATGGGTCAAATCCGAATCACATCGAAATACTTTTCCCGGAGCGATGATCCGAACCGGCGGAGATTGTCTTTCCATAGTTCGAATCTGAACCGGGGAGGTATGTGTTCTCAAAACGACATTTTCTGAGACATAGAAGGTATCTTGCATGTCTCTTGCCGGATGGTTCTTCGGTATGTTTAAGGCCTCAAAATTATAATAATCGCTTTCAACTTCAGGCCCTTCAGCAATATCGAATCCCATCTTTTGAAAAATATCACAGATTTGCTGAGTGATCTGGGTAATGGGATGCAATACGCCCACTCCGGAATGCCGTCCGGGCAAAGAGACGTCAATCCATTCGCCAGTAGGCGCTGCTGCGGATTGAACCCTCGTCAAGGCTTCATTGACGGCATGATCCAGAATACGCTTTGCTGCATTTGCTTTTTTTCCAAAGGACGCCCTTTCGTCAGGAAGAAGTCCGGAAATCTCCCGGAGCAGTTTTGTCAACTCTCCTTTTCTGCCGAGATAACGGGTCGTTAACGCCCGGATACTCTCCACATCGGAGGCCTTTTCCAGTTCTTCCAACGCCTGATATTGAATTTGTTCAAGCGATTTTTCCATGTCTCTTACGCGTTTTGACGTTCGAAAGATGAAAGGAATACTCCCCTCTGATGGAACGACCGGCAGGGCTTACTGTTGTGTCTTGATTTTGGCCCTGCCTCTTCAGCACTCGCTTTGAAAGGATTATCCCTGATGGGCGGCAAAACTTGCAATTTGGGCAAATCCTGAAGGGTCTGAGATGGCCAGATCCGCCAGCACTTTTCGATCCAGTTCGATTCCTGCAATCTTTAAGCCATGAATCAATTTGGTATAAGACAAATTACACATGCGGGCTGCCGCATTGATTCTAACAATCCATAGCCTGCGGAAATCCCGTTTTCGGTTCCTTCGATCCCGGTAGGCATACATCAGGGCTTTATCAAGGGCGCCGGCAGCGGTTCGAAAAAGCTTGCTTCGGCCGCCCCTGAATCCTCGGGCCATTTTTAAAACTTTGTTTCGGCGTCTCCTTGCCTTTATTCCTCTTTTTACTCTCATGCGATCAACTCCTTAAAGACCGTATTATACGTTTGGCAAAAGGAGCCTGACCCTCTTTTGGTCCGAATTGGAAAGAATTCCAAGTCTCCGAAGCGACCTTTTGCGTTTGGTGGTCTTTTTTGTCAAAATATGGTTTCCGTATGATTTTGAATACGCAAATTTACCCGAAGCCGTCTTTTTAAACCGTTTGGCGGCTGAACGATTGGTTTTAATTTTCGGCATGTCACATCCCTTCCTTGAACAGCTTTATAAAAAATAGATGGCGCGAGCACCTTTTGCTTTAAGGCTCACGCCACTGGTCATAGATGAAATGAAATCGGTTCTATCCAGGCAGCCTTATCGAATGGGTTTTCCTATATCTCCCTCTTTTCCCATACCCAGAAGAAGCTTGAGTGCCCCAGCGGTTTCGCTTGAAAAGATAGGTACGTCTCGTCTTATTTCGGCGCAAGAACCATAATGATGATCCGCCCCTCGAATTTTGCTTCCTGCTCTGTTACCGCGATTTCATCAACCTCTTTGGCAATTCGAGCCAAAAGCTCCATCCCTTTTTCGGCAAGCGTAATCTCGCGACCCCTGAAAAGAACGGCTACCTTAACTTTATCCTTTCTGCCGATAAATTTCCTGATATGACCGATTTTGACCTGAAGATCATGCTCCCCGGTTTTGGGCCTGACTTTAATTTCCTTGATCTGGAAAGTACTTTGTTTCTTTTTTGCGACTTGTTTCTTTTTAGTCAGCTCATACTTGTAACGGCCGTAATCCATGATCTTGCATACCGGAGGGTCCGCATTCGGTGACACTTCCACAAGATCCAAGCCATAATCCGCCGCCGTAGCAAGCGCCTTATAGGTGGGAATGATTCCCACCTGATTCCCATCCGGGTCGATAACTCTTACCTCTTTCGCTTTAATATATTGATTGACGTTAATCCGATCTCGATCTTTGTTTGTTATAGCGATTGTCACCTCCTGCTTTTAAAAACATAGCCAATCATCTCCCCTGTGCCCTACAACATGAGCCGCAGAAGATCGCTTTCCATTGTTTAACCTGTCTAAATATAAAAAAATATTACCGGATGCAAGCAAAAAATGCAATAAGGTCAAGTTCCCTGTAAAAGACCCGAACACGTTAGGTTTGAAGACTGCGATAGGGTATATTTGGCCAGAAGGCTCCCTCTCCAGTACCCGTTTTCCGGCTTTTCAAAATATGCCTTCAATAGAGCGACACTCCTGTCCCGCAACGTGTTCGGCACAATAGATACCTGGATATCACGATACAATGGGGTCAGATTCGATAAATCGCATCGCATTCCTCCACCCATTATATCTTCATAAGCATATACAATTCTTCTGATGCCATGCAGCAGGATGGCGCCATAACACATGAGACAGGGCTCCAATGTCGAATAAAAGACGAGGCGATTTCTCGGAATACTCCTTCTCAACCGATTCAGATTCTTCAGAGCCATGATTTCGGCATGATCGATCTCGCTTGCCACCTCCCCCTTGGTCCCCTCTCTCGTTCCGGCTGCAATGACCTCATCTCCCAGTACAATAATGCACCCCACCGGGAATTCCCCTTTCGACAAGGCGTTTTGGGCCTGAATCAGGGCTTTTTCCATAAAATAGAAATCGTCCATCGCATTGTTTCCACTTCAGATACGACAAATCGTATCATCGCATGGGCAGCTTCCGTCCACTTCGAAAGCATACATGATTCGTGACTCCATCTCAGCCCGACCTTGTGTGATCGGAGCAAAGGAATGTGTCGATGCGATCTGAACAAGCTCATCTTTTGAAGGGATCGATTCAAGGCTTTCGGCAATAACCTTGCCGGTCGATGCATCGATGATTTCAGCATCTTCGCCGTTTGTGACAACCGCAATGGGTATTTGATACGGGGAGAGAAGCCTTGATGCTGCAAGAATAGTTCGTCGCCGGGTTACCAGCGATCCCGGTCCGTATTTGATCACCATGCAATCCTTTCCGGATAGAATAACTTTAAAATCAATTGGAATGATTGCCCGCTTTTCACATGCAATAATCGTAAGCCGGCACCGGGAGACGATTTCATTTTTAAGAAAACCTTTTTTTCCCACCATGAGTCGAGCTATTTTCTGCCGGTATCGTTCATCGTGAGTGTCGGGCAGCAGTTCTCCGGAGAGGTAATCCGTGAGTGTTCCCATTACAAGGTGATGTCCATTCATGTTTTTTCCGATCCCGCAAACTGATTATACAATGAAAAGAGAAAATATGGTATTTTTTTAAATTTGAAATGTAAATAATCCTTTACATAAAGTGGATCATCTGAAATAAAAATTCGATGAAAACCTGAAATCCATACGGTTGTCGGGTTTTTAATAATCGCATGCCATGGATCGAATATGTCCATCAGGGAAGATTTTGAAAACCGCGAAAAGTGCTTTATGTCTCCGTATGGATGCCTGAGTTCCCAGACTCGGGGAAGGGCAAATCCGGAAAACCCCTGCACGATCCGCACCGCATTCCAGCTTGATAAGTTTCGAATCGTCTATTCCAATGCATTTCGACGGTTGAAATATAAAACCCAGGTCTTTTTATCCCCGTTGGGAGATCAGTATCGAACCCGCTTGACCCATACCCTCGAAGTCGCTCAGATCGCCACGACTATTTCCCGGGCCATGCGCCTGAATGAAGACTTAACCGAAGCGATCGCCCTTGGCCACGACCTGGGTCATACCCCCTTCGGACACGGAGGGGAAGTGACGCTGCAGGAGATCTGTTCTCTGGGCTTTTCCCATAATGAACAAAGCCTGCGCGTCGTTGATCTGATTGAGAACAGAGGTAAGGGGTTGAACCTTACAATAGAGGTTCGCGACGGCATTTTGAAACATTCCAAAGGCTACGGCAAAATTATCCCGGACGATCCCGGAGAACTTCCATTCACTGCCGAAGGAAGGGTTGTCCGCATTTCCGATATTATCGCCTATCTGAATCACGATCTGGACGATGCCATCCGAAGCGGAGTGATCCGAAAGGAACAGGTTCCGGAATCGTGCGTGAAGGTCTTAGGTCATAACCATCTTGACCGGGCGACAACAATGATTAAAGATGTGGTCGGTATAAGCGCCGTCAGAAACGGCGAATTTTGTCTGGATATGAGCGACGAAGTCTTTTCCGCCATGACTACCCTCCGCCAATTTCTATATGATTACGTTTATCGCGCCGATCGGATTCACCGGGAATTTATCAAGGCCAAGAAGATTCTGTCGGAGCTTTTCAATTATTTCATGAACGACGATGAGATATTTCAGAAAGAACTCGTTCATATGGAATTGACAGACATCGATCATCATTGCCTGAACAGGGAAAGAATCGTTTGCGACTTCCTCGCCGCCATAACCGATCGCTACGCCCTTCACCTTTATCAGAAAATCTTTTTCCCTGCCTCCATCGTGTAAAAAAGACCCGTATGAACGTTCAAATCCAAAATTGGACAAATGGTTTCGAGTTGTTCTCATGCCGCCTGGCCGATCTTTACGCGGCAATGGATCAGGCATACCGGAAAAAAGCAGAGCATTATGGTTTTTTATGTCACGGATGCACGGATAATTGCTGCTTTACCCATTTCCATCATCATACTTTTATTGAATACATGTTTATCCGCCAGGGGTATCTGGATTTGAACCCTATAATTCAGGATGAAATTATGCGAAGGGCAAAAAGAGATGCCGGGAGGATACCTTACGGGGATGCGGAAAGAGGGTGTCCGGTCAATTTCGACGGCCGCTGCATCCTTTACCCGTTCCGTCCCATGATCTGTCGGTTGCATGGGATCCCGCACGAACTTCATCCCCCCGGCAGGCCGGCAATATTTGGGAGTGGATGCGAATTTTTCGATCTGTCCTGTTGCAAACAAGATATGATCCGATTGGATCGTACGCCATTTTATGCCGAAATGGCCAAACTTGAAAATGAATTTAAGAAGGGATCCGGAATTGACCGGAAAATCAAAATGACCGTGGCCGAGATGGTTTTGGCCATTAACCGATTCCCCCAAAACGATTCATGAAATATCTGGACCCTGAATCTATAAATCAGTTCTCCGGTATCCTCCTCGAAGCAGACGATAGATTCTCTTTCCGCTGTCACTCCGGACTTTCCTGTTTCAATCAATGTTGCCGCAACCTTAATCTCTTTCTGTATCCATATGATGTTCTAAGACTGAAGGAATCCCTTCAGATTCCCTCCGGGCAATTTTTAGATCACTATGTCGATGTGGTGTTGCGGGAAGGGAACTTTTTCCCTGAGGTTCTTTTGAAAATGGATCAAGATGAACATCGATCCTGTATCTTTCTATCGGAACAGGGATGTTCGATATATGAGAGCCGTCCGCATACTTGCCGGCTCTACCCGATGGAGCAGGGTTTTTTTTTCGACTCCAAAACAAACCAGGCCCGGCTCATCCATCTGTTTCGTCCACCTGCTTTTTGTTTAGGACAGTACGAAAACCAACGCCTGACTCCTCTGGATTGGATGGTAGATCAAAACGCAACCGTTTATAGCGAAATGACCTCATATTGGGCCGGGATCAAGCGTCTGTTTCAAATCGATCCGTGGGGTAGCGAAGGTCCAGCCGGCCCTAAAGCCAAAATGGCTTTTATGGCCGTCTATAATATCGACCGGTTCAGGGATTTTATTTTTAATAGTTCATTTCTGAAAAGGTATCGGATCAAGTCGTCAATAATCGACCGGATTCGAAAAAACGACGTCGAATTGATGAAATTCGGATGTTCCTGGATTAAGTTATATCTTTGGGGGATTCAGACGACCGGGATCAATCTCCGGTAATCGCTATAAAACCCCTTTCGGCATAATCCCGGCCGGCTCCCCGCCCAGGACGTATCCGCCGTCCAGACGGAGCACGCTTCCGGTCATGTAGGGCGCATCTTCAATAATAAAGCAGACCGCTTTAACCACGTCCTCGATGATTCCTGTCCTCTTAAGTAAAATGTGTCTGATGATCGCCTTTTTCTGTTTTTGGGTTAGAAGAGACCATCCTCTCGTTTTTTCCGCATGCCGAGTCTCCATAAAACCTAGCATAACTTCATTCACCCGCACTTCCGGAGCACCTATCCGGGCCCATGTTTCAGTCAAAAGGGAAATCCCGCGGTTGGCCGAAGCATACCCGTCATTGAAAACAAGGGCCGCCGGACCGGATCTCCCAACGATACCGGCGATCGAAGACAGGTTGATGACAACGCCGTCACCTGATCCCTTCAGGTATGAAAGCGCCTCGTTGAAAACCCACCATTTTGCCCGAAGTGTGGTGGCCATTTCGATGTCCCATTGTTTCCGGATATATGGGCCGTGAACCACCGGCCATCCTCCGCGTTCAATGTTGTTGACCAGAATGTCGATCCTGCCGAAACGACCAACGACCCGTTGAATCAAATTCGGAATCCGCTCGGTTTTTAGAAGATCCGTCTTTGCAATAAGGAAAGGTGTCCCCGTATCTTTCAAATCCTGCTTCAACTCTCCCAGGCGTTCCTCCCGATCATAATAATTGAGAGCCACCCTGATTCCTTTTTTGGACAATCCGAGTGCTACCCCTTTTCCGATACCGCTTATCGATCCCAGTATCAACGCCACTTTATGCGTAGCCGTCATTTGCGCGTTTCAACTTTCCTCTTTAGGGGAAAACAGGAATTTGCTGTCCTGACCGCCTATAGTTCAGTCGTTTCACCCTCGAATAATACCCTTTTAAGCCATCGGTGACCCAATTCCAAGCATTTTTCGTCGTCACTTATCGCCGCCTGAATTTCGGTTTCATTGACCGGCAATCCATTCAACAAGCCTTTCTTGACATGGTCCCTGAATCCGTCAATGTCGTAGCACGCCAGGTTGAAGAGACGCTGGGCCTTTAAATCCATATCGCCTGGGTAAAGTCTGTTTTTCAATGCGATCAGTTCCATGAGCAGATCGTTCATCCGAATGTAGGGGGAAGCCCCCTGATTGGTGATCCATTCCCGGACCGTCTGAACGCGCCCTTCGTCGAAACCTTTGCAAAATGGTTCTTTGATCAGGGCAAAATGCTCGGTGATCTTTTCCGTTTCCCTGGATCGAGTAACAGCCCGGGCGACTGGATACAGCCGGCACGATGTCGGCCGATCTTGATAAATTGAGCACCCCTTCCTCGTTACAAAAGGGCATGACAACTCCACCGGATCATTTGGCATCAGGGATACAATCGGAAATCCGGAGCGGGGTCCGATGTGTCGATGGGCATATCGCTCTAAAAATTGCGACGAAGAGAGGCCCAATCGCCTCTTTATTCGAAGAATGTCATAAGGCGTCAGGAACTGATTGAGATCCCGGCAGCAATCATTAAAACAGGGACCGTTTTTATCGCAGGTAAATCGAAAACGATCGTCGATGGAAAGCGGAATCGGTTCTTGATTCATAGCCCTCTTTGTTGATACCGAATATCCCAAATAAATGGCTAAATTTTTTGAAAATGCTTGACAAGCACAATACCCGATGATAATTAGTCGTCTTTACAATTATTGGAGATGACGTATAACTATCTAACTGATATTATATATTTTTTATACCAATTTCAACAGCATGCCCTTTAGCTGATAGAAATAAAGGGAATTTTTTTGTTACGGGCCGAACGGT
>Ga0154608_1075_pt2 | contig 11576 bp, 12 predicted proteins | sample Rifle2008BG13ft_FD_116037 | JGI IMG/M metagenome (GOLD analysis project Ga0154608, IMG submission 116037) | Deltaproteobacteria bacterium RBG_13_49_15 | reverse complement strand
TCAGCACTCCAAGGACAATCGCAAATGCAAAAATATCGGTTCCCATATCACCTCAATGGCAAATCTTATTTATGGTCTTCTCTGTTTGCTCGCGGGCCCAACGGTCCGCTTCCAAAATATCGGAAAGCTCCGGATTGGAAATGACCTGGTGTTTTTCAGCCGTTCTCCGGATCAGCTCCGGAATACCGACAAACGGAATCAGGCGGATTAGAAAAGCGGAGACCGCCACTTCATCGGCGGCATTCAAAACAGCCGGCATGGTTCCTCCTGTCCGGCACGCTTCATAGGCCATGGCCAGGCATGGGAACCTGGTAAAATCCGGTTTTTCAAAAGTCAATGCGCCGATCTGTTCCAGCGCCGGCAACGGCTGTCCCAGGGGGAGCCGCTCCGGATAAGAAATGGCATAAGCAATGGCCCCCTTCATGTCCGGAATTCCAAGCTGAGCGATCATGGCGCCGTCCCTGAAGGAAACCATGGAATGGACGATGCTCTGAGGGTGGATCACCACCTCTATCATTTCCTGGGATACGCCGAAAAGGTGTTTGGCCTCCATCACCTCAAGCCCTTTGTTCATGAGAGTGGCTGAATCGATGGTGATCTTTTTCCCCATCTGCCATGTCGGATGGTTTAGAGCATCTTCCGGTGTGATATCTTTGAAGCGATTCCCGGGCATATGGATAAACGGGCCGCCGGATGCGGTCAGAAAGATCTTATTCAGGTCTTCCCGCCGATGCCCCAGCAGGCACTGGAAAACGGCATTATGTTCGCTATCCACAGGGAGAATCCGAACCCCCTTATCCGCAGCCCGGCGCATCACGATATCGCCTGCCATCACTAATGTTTCCTTGTTCGCCAGTGCGATGTTTTTGCCGCTTTCAATGGCAGCCAGGGTCGGAATCAACCCGGCGGCTCCTACCATCGCCACAACGACCAGATCGACGGATTCATGCTCGGCAGCGGCTTTGTATCCCTCCGGACCGAACATGATCTCGACACCTCCGTTTGAAGGAAGGAGCTCTTTTAATTCCTTTGCCCGATTCTCGTCATAAACCACCGCCAGCTCAGGACAAAACCGCTCAATCTGCTTCGATAGAAGCTCCACTTTCGAATTGGCGGCCAATGCCTTTACCTGAAACCGGTCCGGAAATCGATCGACGATAGTTAAGGTATTGGTTCCGATGGAACCGGTGGAACCAAGTATGGACAACTGTTTCATATGGTGTGATCCGCCATGAGGCTTAACAAATCTCTTTTTTTTAAAAAAGATATTCCTTAAAAAAATATCCGACCGGCGCAGCAAACAGAAGAGCATCGATCCGGTCCAGCAACCCGCCGTGACCGGGAAAGAGGCGCCCCGAATCTTTTAAATTGGAAGCACGTTTTAATTGGGATTCGAAAAGGTCTCCGATTTGCCCGGCAATACCCACAACAAGAAAGAATAAGAGGGACATCCGCCAGGGGAGGGATGAAAGAAACAGGAATTTGAATATCGATCCTACGGCCAGGTTGGATATCAGTCCTCCGATAGCCCCTTCTATGGTCTTCCCCGGGCTGATGAATGGGCAAAGCTTGTGCTTTCCTCCATAGGTTCCAACATAGAACGCTCCGATGTCGCCGGCAAAAACAAGGCACAGTAAGAAATAGATCCAGGCGCTCCCGTCCGTGCCGTTGCGAATCAATACCAGATGCGAAAGAAAAAGAGGAATGTATGCGACTACAATAACCTCTTTAATGGCCTGTTCGAGTACAGCGTAGCCTCGCTTGAACAGGGACATGGAGATGCATGCCACGGCCATCACATTGAGGACTAAAGCAGCCGTCATTATGTTAAATGCGCTCAGATAAGATGCATAGACGATAGCAAGTCCTGCAATATAGGCAACGACCCGGAAATATAATCCCTGATCGCTCGAATACGTCCGACCGCTCTCGCTTCGGATATGGCCGGACCTGGATATGATTTCAAACGCTTCCCGAATACCGATGATCGAGACGGCGGCAATGATCCAGGCAAACAGAACAGTCCCTCCCCATGATATCAAACCCACCAGAAATGGAAGTGATGCAAGGCCTGTGATCCAACGTTTTTTGTGCATGATCTTTGAAAATCGATCAGGGTGGGGCAATTCCGGCGGAATCGATTCGAAAGATCCGCCGCATCAGTCGTCGGTCCGACCGAATCGCCTGTCCCGCTGTTGATACGTTCTTAAAATCTCGATGAATTCCTCCCTTGTGAAGTCGGGCCACAAAGTCGGTGTGATTATTAGTTCGGTATAGGCGATCTGCCAGAGGAGAAAGTTGCTGACCCGCATTTCTCCGCTGGTTCTGATGAGGAGCTCCGGATCCGGTATTTGCCGGGTATAGAGGTGATCGGAGAAAAGGGCTTCCGTAATCTGGTCCGGATTCAATTCTCCTCTTCTGACTTCATGGGCAATCTCGCGAACCGCTTTAAGGATTTCAGGCCGCCCGCCGTAACTTAATGCCAGGTTTAGAACCATGTCATGATTCTGCACGGTTGAGGCCATTGTTTCCCTGAGCGCTTCCTGAACGCCGTCCGGGAGGCGATCCAACTCTCCGACGGCATTTAGCCGGATGCCGTTTTTGATTAATTCTTTTTGTTCGGACATCAGGAACCGCTTAAGCAGGACCATCAGAGCATCGATTTCCGCCTGGGGCCGCTGCCAGTTTTCGGTGGAAAACGCATAAAGGGTCAGGTAAGAGATGCCGAGCTCGCGGCTGGCTTCAACAATGGCCCTGACCGCGTCCGCCCCTTTTTCATGTCCTTTGATCCTATTGAGCAGCCGCTTTTTTGCCCAGCGGCCGTTTCCGTCCATGATGATGGCGACATGTTTGGGAAGAGCTGAGAAGTCCTGTTGCGTGTCATTCGAAGGGGCGGGCTTAGAATTCAAGGATCTCTTTCTCTTTTTCTTTAAATGTGTCATCGATGAGTTTGATATGGTCATCGGTAATCTTCTGGATTTCCGATTGGGCCTTGAACGCCTCATCTTCCGCGACCTCTCCGTCCTTTTTCAAGCTTTTGACGAATTCGTTGGATTCCCTCCGGATGTTCCTAAGAGCCACCTTGTGCTCTTCGCACAGTTTATTGACGACCTTTACCAGCTCTTTGCGCCGCTGTTCGGTTAGAGGAGGGATGGCAATGCGGATGATCCGACCGTCGTTTGACGGAGTCAGCCCCAGATCCGATTTTAAAATAGCCTTTTCGATTTCTTTGATGACGGAAACATCCCAAGGCTGAATCGTAATCATACGGCTTTCCGGGACCGACAGGGTCGCCACCTGATTTAGAGGCGTTTTAGTCCCGTAATAATCAACCCGTATGCCGTCAAGAAGGGAGAGGGAGGCGCGTCCGGTTCTTATTCTCAAGAGCTCATTCTTCAAGGCAAGTCTGGTCTTGCTCATCTTATCTTTGGTTTCTTCATAAACCTCGTGCAGCATGCCTGTCACCTTATTTTGGGGGTTGATACGTTTGAACCTCTCATCTTTTAACTTGATAGCCTTTGGCTATTGAAACTTCAGAAAGTTCCGGGCGTTACCGGTTGATAAAGGTTCCGATCTCTTCGCCGCACACCACTTTCCTGATGTTTCCTTTTCCTCTGAGGTTGAAGACAACGAGGGGAAGCTGGTTATCCATGGCCAATGAAATAGCGGTCATATCCATAACGCCGAGTTGCCTTTCCAGGACCTCCTGGTAAGTGATGGTTCGGATGAACCGGGCATCCTTGTTTTTCACCGGATCAGAATCATAAAGTCCATCCACCTTGGTTGCTTTCAAGAGAACTTCGGCGTGGATTTCCTGTGCCCTCAGGACAGCGGCCGTATCGGTCGTAAAATAGGGGTTTCCGGTGCCTGCCGCAAAAATTACCGCGCGTCCTTTTTCCAGATGCCGCACTGCGCGCCTCAGAATAAAGGGTTCAGCCACTTCCGGTATGGAGATGGCCGTCTGCACCCTTGTCTGAATTCCTCTTTTTTCCAATGCATCCTGAAGGGCGAGGCTATTGATAACCGTGGCCAGCATCCCCATTTTATCCGCTGAAGCCCGGTCCATTCCGTGCGCTTCCGCCGCATTTCCCCTGAAAAAATTGCCGCCGCCGATCACAATGGCGACCTCCACGCCCAAATCGAATATGGACCTGACTTCTTCCGCCACATATTTCAACACGTCAGGGCTGATTCCGAACCCCTGCCCGCCCATCAGCGCCTCACCGCTCAGTTTGAGGACCAACCTTTTATATCGTGGCATCGCCATCGGCTGCTCATTCTCCAATCTGGTATCGGACAAACCGCTTGATGGCGATTTTTTCGCCGATCTTGCCGATTAATTCATTTAGCACATCATTTACCGAGAGATTCAGGTCCCGGACATACGGTTGCGTCAGGAGACAATTATCCTTGAAAAATTTATTCAGTTTTCCTTCTGCTATCTTTTCGGCAACCGGTGCGGGCTTTCCCAACTCGGCGGCCTGGGCACGATATATCTCCTTTTCCTTTTCGATGATCTCCCGGGGAACCTCTTCTGGAGCCACGCTGACAGGGCTTGAGGCAGCGATGTGCATGGCGATATTCTTGGCAAATTCCTGGAAATCGCTGTTTCTGGCAACGAAATCGGTTTCACAGTTGACTTCCACCATGACGCCGATCTTTCCGCCCATATGAATGTAAGAATGGATGATACCCGCGGATGCCGCTCTTGCAGACCGCTTCTGTGCCGTAGCCAATCCTTTTTTTCGAAGATATTCAATCGACTTATTAAAATCACCGTTGCTTTGGGTGAGCGCTTCCTTGCAATCCATCACCCCTGCCCCGGTCGTTTCTCTTAGTTGTTTTACCATAGCTGCATTGACCGCTGACATCGTTATTCTCCCGTCTCTTCGGATTCATCTTTTTCATCGTAATTCCGGCTTAAGGATTCTTCGATCCCCTCCGGTTGCTTTGCGGCGGTTCTTTTAATGATTTCGATAATCGGCCCCTGCGTGCCGTCCGAAATGACTTTCCTTTCCCCCGGTTTTAGTTCCAGACCGGGGGATACCACCTCGGTTTCCGCTGCGGTGACCTTATCCGTCTCTGCCTGCCTTTTTTCCTCGAAACGCGCCCTCCCTTCAATACAGGCATCGGCGATCCTTGAAGTCATCAACCGAATAGCCCGAATGGCATCGTCATTTCCCGGAACGATGTAATCGACCTCATCCGGATCGCAATTGGTATCCACAACCGCCACAATGGGTATGTTCAGGCGCCTCCCTTCCCTTATGGCGATCCCTTCGTTTTTCGTATCCACCACGAATAATGCCCCGGGAAGCTGGGTCATATTCCGAATGCCGCCCAGGTTGCTGTCCAGTTTTATCCTCTCCTTTTCAAGATTGAGCCGTTCTTTTTTCGGGAACAGATTGATGGATCCGTCATTGTTGATGTCGTTTAAGTGATTCAACCGTTCGATGCTTTGCTTGATGGTCTGAAAGTTCGTCATCATCCCACCCAGCCATCGGTTATGGACGTAAAACATCTCGCTCCGGTTCGCCTCGTCATAGATGGCATCGCGGGCCTGTTTCTTAGTCCCCACAAAAAGGACCGATTTCCCGCCGGCAACCGTATCCACCACAAAATCATAGGCACTTTTAAACATGTGCACGGTTTTTTGGAGATCGATAATGTAAATTCCGTTTCTGGATCCGAAAATATACGGCTTCATCTTCGGGTTCCAACGCTTGGTCTGGTGACCGAAATGGACACCGGCCTCCAGGAGCTCCTTCATTGTTACGTACGCCATTTTTTCTTCCTTTCTTTTGGTTTTTTTCCTTCGCCTTTATCATCCCGGCATCCGGCTTTCACACACGGAAAGCACCCGGAAGCCGGTCCAAGGGCGTGCGGTTTTTAAAAGATTACTTGTAACAACACCATCCGTATTTCGCAAGCTTTTTTTCATTTCGCCATCAATCTCTTTTTTATCATGCAGGCCACCCGGTCAAATCCGCTCAAATCCTTGAAAAAAGAGACGTTTTCATACCGGCCTGTTCCAGCAGCAATCGTTTCGACGGAATCTTTTTGATCATGCCCGATCTCCAGCATCAACGCCCCTCCCTCAATCAGATGAATGTAAGCCTGCTGAATCAGATGACGAATAAAATCAAGTCCGTCCGCTCCGCCATCCAAAGCGTTCCGGGGTTCATATTTCCGGGTTTCCGGCTGAAGCCGATCGATTTCTGGAGTGGGAATATAGGGAGGATTGGAGATGATCAAATTAAACGCGGTGCTTTTTTCGCGTAACGGCGAAAACCAACTGCCTAGGAAAAAGGAGACCCGGTTTTCCAATTGATGCTTTCCGGCATTTATCCGCGCGACCCGGATCGCTCCGGGGGAGATGTCGGAAGCAAAAAACAGATGCTTTTGAAGCTCTGAAGCCAGGGAAAGGATAATCGCTCCGCTCCCGGTTCCCAACTCCAGGATCCGCTTTTTTCCCTCCTTTTCAGGCGCGTTCTCTTTGGATAATCTTGATAGCCTTTGGCTATAGGTCAGAGCCGCTTCGACCAGATGCTCCGTCTCAGGTCTCGGAATCAAGACTTCCGGAGTTACCTTGAAATCCATCGACCAGAACCCTTTATGCCCCACAATGTAAGCCACCGGCTCTTTTTCGATCCGGCGCTTGATGACATCCTTGAATCGCTTCAGTTCGCCGGATACGACCGGTTGTTCATACCGGACATACAGTTCGATCCGTTTTAAATTCAGGACATGTGAGAGTAGAATTTCGGCCGAAGCCCTGGGGTTTTCCACTCGATGGGTTTCAAAATACGACACCGACCATTTGAGGAGTTTTAGAACGGTCCATTCAAGCGTTTGGTTGGTTTTTTGTCGACCGGACGGGTCCTTTGGAAGATCCTTCATTCTGCAATGCCTGGGCCTGGTAGTACGTCATCAACGCATCGATTAGAGCTTCGATCTCCCCTTGAAGGATACTTTCCAATCGATACAGGGTCAGTCCGATCCGATGATCCGTCACCCTCCCCTGGGGATAATTATAGGTCCGGATCCGTTCACTCCGGTCGCCGCTTCCGATCTGGCTCTTCCGTTCCTCGGAGATTTTCTCATTTTGTTCCCGGGTCATCTGATCGAGAAGCCTGGCCCTGAGAACTTTCATGGCTTTGATCTTGTTTTTAAGCTGAGACTTCTCATCCTGGCAGGTGACCACCATGCCGGTCGGAAGATGGGTGATCCGAACCGCCGAATCGGTGGTGTTAACGGATTGCCCGCCCGGGCCGGCGGACCGGCAGACATCCACGCGGATTTCTCCGGGATCGATTTTCACTTCGACCTCTTCGGCTTCCGGCAAAACCGCAACCGTTGCGGCTGAAGTATGGATGCGCCCCTGCGCTTCGGTTTCAGGCACCCGCTGCACCCGGTGCGTGCCGCTTTCATATTTCAAACGACTATAGGCGCCCTTCCCCTGAATCAGCGCGATCACCTCCTTGAATCCACCGACCCCTGTAAAATGATGACTCAATATTTCGACCTTCCAATTATTTTTCTCCGCATACCGGTGATACATCCTGAAAAGATCACTCGCAAAAAGGCCGGCTTCATCTCCGCCGGTTCCGGCCCGTATCTCCATGATGACGTTTTTATCGTCGTTTTCATCCCTGGGCATCAGCAGGCGCTTGAGTTCAAGCTCCAGCTCATCTTTTTTTATGGTAAGTGTTTCAATCTCATCGCGGGCAAGCTCCCTGATCTCCGGATCGTTTTCCTGGAAGAGCCCCGTGCTTTCTTCCAGGTCTTTTAAGGTCTTCTGATGGACCCTGAAAACGGAAACGATCTTGCCCAGTTCAGAATGCTCCCGGACATAGCTCTGGTATTTGTCGCGATCCCGGGCCGTTTCGGGATCGCTCATCTCTTTCTCGATCGCTAAAAAGCGCTCCTCCACCCCTTTTAGTTTTTCAAACATAAATCACTGGTTGAAAGATTCGATGAATTCGGATTAGGTATGAATTAGGAAAGGCAAATCGTATTTGTTCCGATTAGCTGTTCCGCTCCTGATATTTGGCGTATTTTTTGCGAAAACGCTCAATACGGCCGGCGGAGTCGATCAATTTCTGCTTGCCCGTAAAAAAAGGGTGGCATTTGGAGCAAATTTCCACCCGAATATCGGGCTTTGTCGAGCCGATCTCAATAGTATTGCCGCATGCGCAATGGATGACGGTTTCATGATACTTTGGATGAATGTCGTTTTTCATTTTATTATAATCGTTCCTCCTTAAATCGGTTACGAATTCATGGAATTTAAAAACCCTTTATTATTCTCTGTTCCTCGCATTTTTTCAAGTAAAAACTCAAGTGCATCGGCAGGATTTAAAGACGACAGCAGTTTTCTTAAAATCCAGACACGGTTCAAAACACCTTCCAGCATCAGCAACTCCTCCTTGCGCGTTCCTGACTTGTTGATGTCGATTGACGGGAAAAGGCGTTTGTCGGCAAGGCGACGGTCCAGTGCCAGCTCCATGTTGCCGGTCCCTTTGAACTCCTCGAAAATCACCTCGTCCATTCGACTTCCGGTGTCGACCAGGGCGGTTGCAATAATGGTCAGGCTCCCCCCTTCCTCGATATTTCTTGCCGCCCCAAAAAAGCGTTTCGGCCTCTGAAGTGCATTCGAATCGACCCCTCCGGAGAGGATCTTTCCGCTGGGAGGAACAACTGAGTTGTATGCCCGCGCGAGCCGGGTAATGCTGTCCAAAAGGATCACCACATCTTTTTTATGTTCAACCAGCCGTTTTGCCTTTTCAATGACCATCTCGGCCACCTGGACGTGTCTTTCCGCCGGCTCGTCGAAGGTCGAACTGATAACCTCCCCTTTAACGGATCGCTGCATGTCCGTAACCTCTTCGGGTCTTTCATCAATTAAAAGAACGATGAGAAAAATCTCTTTATGGTTGGTGGTAATGCTGTTGGCGATCTGCTGCAGCAGCATTGTTTTACCCGATCGCGGAGGCGAAACAATGAGCCCTCTCTGGCCAAAACCGATTGGGGTCAATAGATCCATGATGCGCATGGAATAATTTTCAGAATCGGCTTCCAACCTGATCTTGCGCTGTGGATAAAGGGGGGTAAGGTTATCAAACAGGATCTTGTCTCTTGCCCTCTCCGGATCTTCATAATTAATGGATTCGACCTTCAGGAGGGCGAAATATCGTTCCGATTCCTTCGGCTGCCGGATCTGGCCTGAAACCGTGTCTCCGGTTCTTAAATTAAATCGTCGAATCTGGGATGGGGAAACATAGATGTCGTCCGGGCCAGGCAGGTAGTTGTAATCCGGAGCTCTCAGGAATCCGAATCCGTCCGGAAGGATCTCGAGTGTTCCTTCTCCGTAGATGAGTCCGTTTTTTTCAACTTGAGCCTGAATCAGGCCGAATATCAATTCCTGTTTGCGCATCCCCGATGCGCCGTCAATGTTATACTCCTTGGCCAGCTGAGCCAATTCACCGATCTTCTTGTCTTTAAGCTCAGTAATGTTCATCCGACATGCACCTCATCCGGGTGTTCTTAAAACACCTTCCGTTGATTGTTTATAAATGATTGATACTCCGTGAAAGTGCGATTTGTTAAAATCCAACGGCGAAAAGGGAAGACGCAATTCACTCTTCCGGCAAAGCGGCATTAGATCCGAAAAATGATGACCCAATATTCTGACAAATTTTCTGGAACGGGATCCATCTCGGTTGTCGTCGAGGATTTCGAAAGCTTCGCGATCGATTATCGAAGTACCTGTAGCAGGTATCGCTCAACAGGCAGGTTTATAGCCTTGTTCATTTTGACTTTTATATGATGTTTTTTTGCATGTCAAGGGATTTCAACGGTTTTTTAAATAATTTTGCAATTTCTTATAAATCTGATCCACTCTTTGCATCAGTTCCTGATCGGATCCGGTGTTTGTAATGATAAAGTCGGACCGATCCTTTTTCACATCATCCGGCATTTGAGCTTCCAATAAAAGCCGGGCATCCTCTTCCGTAATTCGATCCCGCTTCACGATCCTGTCTATTTCCGTTTCGGGAATGGACATCACCAGGATAACCAGGTCAAAAGTTCGCTCCATTCCGACTTCAAAAAGCAAAGGAACCTCCACGATAACCATGTCGATTTCGGATCGACTTGCCTTTTCGATCTCTGCAATCATCCGGCGGGTGATTTCCGGATGAATGATCGATTCGAGTTGTTTCCTTGCCGTTTTGTCTCGGATCGCCCTGCTACGCAGAAGCCCTCTGTCAAGATTTCCGCTGGAATCGACAATCCGATCTCCGAAATGCTTTAAAACTTCCTGATAAACCGGACTCTGGGGAGCCACCGACTCCCGTGCCAGGATATCAAGGTCGATTACGCTCGCCCCCAACTCCTTAAAGCGCCGGCAAACCCTCGTTTTTCCGGAGCCGGCGTTTCCGGTGACCGCAACGGTGAGCGGCTTGCTTCTGTTCATCGTTCCTTTCATCTTGTTTTTTCATCACCCGATACCGTAAAATAAAAAAGATACCGGCTAATACTCTCCCCCGCTGCTTGCGGCGGAGAGCTTCAATCCTTATATGGAAAAATCAAAGAGAAATGGTGATGAATCTGTTCGATGACCATCTGTTGCCTCAAAAAGAAGGCGTCTATCTGGTTGGCGGTTCGGTTCGGGATCTTCTTCTCAAAATCCCTGTTGCCGATTATGACATCGCTGTTTCACAAAATCCAGAGGAATTCGCAAACGCAATGTGCCTGCGCGTAAAAGGACGCCTGGTCGTAATGGGGAAAACCGATCAGCGGATTTACCGAATCATATCCAGTGACGGCGCCTTTGACATCTCAAGATTAAAAGGATCTTCCATTGAATGCGACCTTATGGAGAGGGATTTTACCATCAATGCCATGGCCTATGCGTTTTCATCAAAACGGATTATCGACCCCTTAAAAGGAAGGGCTGATCTGGTTCAACAAGTACTGCGGATGGTTTCCAAAACGGCTTTTAAAAGCGATCCTGCCCGACTGATTCGGGCATTCCGGCTTTGTTCGCTTCTCGGGTTCCGGATGGAACCTATCACTTATTCCGCTGTCCGGGAAAACGCCCACCTCATCCTCAAAACAGCAGCTGAACGGATAACGACCGAGTTGAATCGGATACTAATGGCGCCAGAAGCATTTCAAATCATTAATAAAATGGGGGAAACCGGGCTTCTTTTTCACATCCTGCCCGAACTTTTGCCGACCATCGGATGCCTCCAGAATCAGCATCATGATTTTGATGTTTACACCCATACCCTAAAGGCTTTTTTTCATTTGGAAGCACTCCAAAAGGATCCGGCTTCATTAGCTCCAGGAATCGAAACGGCAGTTCGAGAGGCGTTTATAGAAAATGATGGACTTCTTTTAAAATGGGCGATGCTTCTTCACGACATCGGTAAACCTGCTGTTAAAACAACGGATGAGAAGGGAAACATCCATTTTTTCGGACATGCCGGGCGCAGCGCCGATATCGGTTTGGGAATATCGGAACGGCTCAAATTCTCAAAGCGCGATTCAATTAAAGCCATCTTTTTGAT
>Ga0154608_1005_pt4 | contig 11590 bp, 12 predicted proteins | sample Rifle2008BG13ft_FD_116037 | JGI IMG/M metagenome (GOLD analysis project Ga0154608, IMG submission 116037) | Deltaproteobacteria bacterium RBG_13_49_15 | reverse complement strand
TGACCTGGATCCGGCGATGATGGAAAGGTCATCATGGCCCACAGAATAATGGATATTCCAAGAATCACCGTCCCTGCTTTCCGCATATACTGCCACGTCCGTTCGCAGGTGTGAATCAGAAGCCCTTTAAACATGGGGAACCGATAGGGAGGAAGCTCCATGACAAAGGGGGTGGGATCTCCCCTGATGATCGTCAGGCGCAAGAATTTTGCAACCAAAAGGGCGCCGCCCCAGGAGATCAGGGTAATTGAAAACATGAGGAGCGCTTCACTCTCTTTGAAGAATGCGGCGATAAGCAATGCAAATACAGGAAGCTTGGCGCCGCAATTCATAAACGGCGCAGTCAAGAGCGTCGCCAGACGCTCGCGCCTGGACCTGAGCGTCCGTGTTGCCATGACGCCGGGTACGGCGCATCCGCCGGCGATTCCACCTGAAATGATATACGCCATGACCGAGCTTCCATGAAGTCCGAAAAAGCTGAACACCCGATCCAGCATAAAAGCCATACGGGCAAGATACCCGGAATCTTCAAGCACGGAAATGCCGAAAAACATCATCATGATCAGAGGAACAAATCCGAGAACCCCGCCGACACCGTCGATGACGCCGGATATGATAAGAGATTTGAAATGACCATCCGGAAGCCAGATAGATGCCAGCCTGCCAAGCCATCCGAAAAAAGCCTCGAACCAGCCGACCGGAACCTTACTGTAAGTGAATGTAAAATGATAAAGACCGAATATCACAAGAAATAAAATGATGGGCCCCAAAAACCGGTGGGTCACAACCTTATCGATCTTATCCGAATGATATAACCGGTGCAGGTCGTATTTACGGATCACCACGCCTTGTTTGAGAATGGAATGGATATATCCGTACCGATGGTCTGCAATCAGTGCCTCCGGAGAGTTGCCCGTCGTGGCCAGAAGATGATCCGATACTTTTTGAACCATCATTTGGAGCTTTTTCGATATTGACGGGTCCGTCTCTTTTCCTTTGATGAGGATTTGCTCATCCCCTTCCAAGTATTTAAGAGCCACCCATCTTATGGGATAGGTTTTGGTTAAAAATCCGTTAGCCCGGATCTCCTTTTCCATTTCCAAAATAACCCGATCCAGATCGTCGCCGTAGGAGATATGGAGAAGTTTTTCTTTTTTTTCCTGGTTCACCACCCGCCACGCGGTCTCCATCAAGTCTTCCTTCCCCTTCCCGATCCGCGCAACGGTTGGAGCTACCGGGACACCGAGAAGCCTGGAGAGCTTCTCCACATCTATGATCACCCCCCTGCTTTCGGCCATGTCCATCATATTGAGAGCGATCAACAGCGGAATCCCCATCTCCATGAACTGAACCGTCAGATAGAGATTTCGCTCAAGATTGGATGCATCGACGATGTCGATAACGAGTCCGGGTTTTTCGTTCACCAGGAAGTCTCGTGCAACAACCTCTTCCAGTGAGTAAGCGGTCAGGGAATAGGTTCCGGGAAGATCGACAATACGGATCCGAGAACCGTTCAGAATGTAAACTCCCTCTTTTTTTTCGACCGTGACCCCCGGATAGTTTCCGACATGCTGATGGGCGCCGGTTAGGGAATTAAACAGGGTGGTCTTCCCGGAATTGGGGTTCCCGGCAAGGGCGATGGTGGGTTCCGGTTTCATTCGACGTTGATTTCGATATAATCCGCTTCGTTGTTTCTAAGGGTGAGTGTAAATCCCATCACCCGAACGGCAACGGGATCATATAGCGGCGCCCTTCCCTGGATTTTTACGGGGGTTCCAGGGACAAGGCCCATGTCCCGGATCCGGCGCCCTAATTCGCCGTTTACCTTAATGGCGGCGATGGTTCCGGATTCGTTATCCTTCATCTGTCTCATCGGAATTCGACGCATGTTGGTGTCAGATCCCCTTTTTGTCTTATTCTCGCCGGTTTCCCGGCAAACGTTCTTTTTCCATTTAAGTTAGGTACTCCTAACTTTTTTTAAAGTCAACAATATTTTTTTATTATTATATCAAATTGAGGCTTGACTTAAACACGTTTTCATAGAATAATGGTAATCACCAATCGGCAGGGAGGCAATGTGACAGCAAAAAATACTGAACTTTCGGAAAGTCTTGAGGATTATCTGGAGGTCATCTGGGACCTGGAGAAGGCGAACAAGGTCGCCAGGGCGAAAGATATCGCCGAAAAGATGCGGGTTCAGTCCGCAACGGTTACTGGCGCTCTCAGAAACCTTGTCGAAAAAGGGTTCATCAACTACGAACCTTACAGCTTTGTCACACTGACTCATAAAGGAGCTAAAATCGCCCGGGAAATCGCCCGAAAGCATGATGTGCTGAAGGATTTTCTTCTCCGTGTGCTCCAGATCGATGCTGAAAAGGCCGATGAAACCGCTTGTCGGATGGAACATACCATGGACAAGATCTCAGTGAATAAGCTGTTGAAGTTTATTCAATTTATCGATAACTGCCCCCGAACCGGAGAAGATTGGGTTCAATCCTTCATGAATTATTGCGCAACAGACAACCTCGATAGCGTGGATTGTAAGGCGTGCCTGAATGCCTGCTTTAACCAATACAAGCATCAGAAAAATTGATGTAACGATCAAGGGCCGGCGGCAGACAAGTTTCCCGTGCCCCGCATAGGCTTATCGCTTTCTGAAACGATCCGTATCCTATCGTTTATTCCACCAGAAATCATTTCCTTCAACCGGATCATTGCATTTCCATCGGCCATCGATTAACACAGATGGAGAATGCTTGAGCTCATCGCGACCGCACCGGATCAAACGATCCATGGTCATGACCCATCCGATAAAAAATCCGTGTTTTTCATAGGCCGCCTTACCATATGCGGAGCATGAGGGATGCATGGGGCATTCACCCCTCCGCACGGCATTGAGATGGTCAAGAGGCCCTTCATGGATCGCAATCAGAGCGGAAAGGGGATTATACGATTTGCTTCCATCTGATTGAATCGTCTTTGCCGGCATACATGAAAAAAGTAAAAGCGTTAAAAGTAAAATCATACGCCGGAGCATCAGTTTATCCGCTTCCGGAACAAATGATCCACAGCCGTCGAGATAAAAAAACCCGCAGCGGCCACCATGATGATGGACGCCCCTGACGTGAGATTGAACACATACGAAAAATACAATCCGGATAGGGAAAATAATGCGCCCAGTAAAACCGAAATGAGCATCATGGTTCGAAGCGAGCCGGAATATTTCTCTGCGATGAACGGGGGGATCGTGAAAAGGGCCATCACCAGAATCAGACCCACCACCCGAATGATTAAAACGATGGAAAGAGCTACCAGGCACAGGAGAAGAGGGTAAAGGAGCCCGACAGGGACGCCCCTCAGGTTTGCAAATTCCTCATCATACGACATGGCCAGAAGATCATAATAAAAATAGTTCACCGCAAACAGCACCACGGCGCTGATAACCGACATCTGATAAAGATCCGAGCGTGAGACGGTAAGGATGGAGCCGAAGAGATAACTCATCAAATCCACGTTGTATCCAGGCGTTAAATCAATGAAAATAATGCCCAAAGCCATCCCCACCGCCCAGATTACGCCGATGATCGTATCCGATCGGTGTTTGGCTTTCATGGTGATCACCGCTAAAATGAGTGCGGCGCCCAGGGTAAATCCCATGGTGCCGATCAGGTACGGCACGCCCAGAAACAAGGCCAGTCCGATTCCACCGTAGGCGGAATGGGCGATTCCACCGGAAAGAAAAACAAGCCGGTTGACTACGACAAACGTTCCGATGACGCCGCACAACAGGCTTGCCAAAAGACCGGCGAATATCGCATTCCGTAGAAATTCAAGCTGAAGCGCTTCGATCATCCGCATCATCCTTATGGGGTCGCAATACCCGGTGAGGAAGTCCGTGAGCGATCAGGTCAACCGGACATTGGCATACCTCCACCATCTCCGGAGTGATTTCCGGTTCGTCATGGTAGTAGAGCCGCTCGTTGACGCAGGCAATCGACTGGATATGGCTGGAAAGAAAAATCAAATCATGGGTGACAATCACAATGGTCATCTGTTCATTGAGCTTTTTCAACAAATCGTACAGCTCGGTCTGACCCTGGGCATCCACGCTGGCGGCCGGCTCGTCCAAAAAAAGCATTTCCGGTTCCGTAGCCAGGGCCCTGGCAATAAAAACGCGCTGGAGTTGCCCTGCTGAAAGATCTCTCACCCGCCGATTGTGCAACTCCCATACCCCCAATTGCTCCATAAAACGTCCGGCTTCGATCCGATCCGTTTTACCGGGATGGGATCGCCCGCCTTTGCTTCTTAAACGTCCCATGAGCACGACATCCATAATGGATATGGGGAAGGTTTTGTTGACATGGACATTTTGCGGAACATAACCGATGCGATGAGCCGCCTCCCCGGGGTCTTTCCCGAAAATGCGTATCGCACCCTTCTCCGGCTTGAAAAGCCCAAGCATCAACTTCAACAGCGTTGTCTTTCCTCCTCCGTTAGGGCCGATGATGGCCAGAAATTCCTTATGGCCGATATCCAAATTCACTTCCCGGAGCACAGGATGGCCGCCGTAGGAAAACCAGAGGTCCCGGATCCGAACAACAGGCTCATTCATATGACTTACCGCAGCGCCTCCCTGAATTTTTTCGCTGTTTCACGCAGGTTCTCGGACCACTCGAAAGCCATTGGATCGGTCACGGAAATGGTTCCGCCGATGTTATGCGCAATGACCTCAGCGCTTTTGGTGGAAAACTGCCTTTGAACGAAAATGACTTTAATCCGCTCTTCTTTTGCATGCCGGATCAACCGCTTCAGATCCCCCGGTTTCGGCTCCTTTCCTTCCATCTCCACGGAGATCTGGGTCAAACCATAGGTTTTTGCAAAATATCCCCATGCCGGGTGAAATACCATGAATTTAGCATTTTTTCCGCTGCCCGAAAAGAGATCCCGCAACTCGGCATCCACCTCTTCGATCTCTTTGAGAAGCGATTGATGATTGATCTCAAAATCGGCTTTTTTCAGGGGATCCGCTTCAATAAGTCCATGTAAAATATTCCGGATATGGATCTTGGCCAGAGGCGGTGCAAGCCACGTATGAGGATCCATCTCTTGTTTGCCGTCTTTACCATGAAGGATCTCATCATGATCCTCTTTTCCCTGCCGGTGGCTCAAACTGGGATTTTCTCCATCGTGATGATGGCTCTCCATGGGGATCTTTTCAATTCCGGCATCGGTATGAATGATGTGCATCTTCGGGTTTACCGAAGCGAATTTTTTCAGCCAAACGGTTTCAAAAGGGACTCCGGCGGCAAAATAGACGGTCGCTTTTGACAATGCCGACATCTGTTTCGGCTTTGGTTCGTACGTATGGGGATTGGCCCCGGGCGATACCATTGACGAAACGCGAACATGCGCCCCTCCTATCTTTTCAACAAAATACTGCTGAGGGGGAATGCTTACAAAAACTGAAAGAGTTCTGCCGGCCGGATTTTCTCCGGCAATGCAGGATGGTGCATGATAAAACGCCAAAACGATAAATGGAATGATCCGGATTAGAGTAATTAATGCGTTTTTCATTTTGCTCCTCAGGGGTAACTCAAGGAAGAGGCGGGATCGGTTTCACCTGATTGAAACTCCATGGAGGACTCCATGACATCGGCATGCGGTCCCAACCAGCGCGTTCCCGGCCATCCTGTGGATGGCGTCTCGGACCTGGAAAAGAGCCCTCGGCTGGTATCCGCCGGCGCCTGGGAACATCTGATGGCTTCGGATAATTACGGTATTGAAATTCGGGAACAAAAGCATTTCAAAAATCGCATACATATCTCCGATCCGTTCCTTTCCTGTAACCGTACACCGGAGGGGCGGTTCGGGGCAGTCTTCAGGGCATAGAAAATCAGCATGACTGGCATACAGCTCTCCGTTTTTTCCCCATATTGGATTGGGGAGATGCACAGCAACCCCCTTGGGTAAAACGGCCGGTTCCAAATGCACATCCGTTGAAGTCCGCATCAGCCATTCATAAGTCAGGTGAACCGGGATTGCCGGGATGATCCAGTCGACCCGGCTATCCTCCTTCAAATGGCGGGCAACAAATTCAACGCCGTCACACTGAATCGTTTCGGCTTTTTCTTCCCACGGGCGAAGCCTATCAGGATCCGAATCAACAACCGTGATGGATATGTCCGGATGTTGACCGACAAGGCCTGAAACCGTCCTGCTTCCGAACTTCCCGCAACCGATGACCCATACTTTCAATCAGTTTCTTATCCTCTCCCCTGGCCGAGGTATCGGTTCAGGCATTCGATTAACTCTTCCCTGCCGGGCGTGATTTCAAAAATCAATTTTTCATCGATGAAAATGGAAGGGACAGGCGCCGGGCGACCGAGCCGTTTCGAGAGCTCGCCATATCGCAGTGCGCCCGCCATCTCTTTTGTTACAATCTTTTTTACCAAAAGCTCGCTGCCGAAATCCGGAATCACAGATTCAACCACACGGGCCATATACTCACAGGGAATTCAGTGTTTTCCTTCGGACAGCACTTCGAGGCAAATTCCTTTTTTCGTTTTTTCTTCCATCGACATGCTCCTTTTTATCGAATCCGACGATTCGAAAGCGCTTCTTCGATCGCCTCTTCCAGTTCAAACCGGGGGGGTATGGTTTCGGAAACCAACTCGCCTTCGATGAAAAGCGAGGGGACCGGCGCCAACCGGCAATTCCGGTAGACATCATCCCCGAAAAGCGAGCAGGAAAGCTCCAAAAACCGCTTTTTCCCCTCTTTTTTCAAAAACTCAATTCTCCGATATTCAATCTGCTCGGCGTATTTTGGAAGAACCTCCCTGACCGCCTCATCCATGAAATAGCACGGCAGGCAGTAATCGGCCTTGTAAACCACTTCGACAAGAATTTTATCCTTCACTTCCCCATCCATCATGAAGCCTCATTTGATGCTAACCGCGTTTCCCCGCCTTCTCTTCGTAAATGCATAAAAAGAAGAGGGTGGCGAGCGGCTGGGTGAAGAGAGAGCCGATAAAGATCGACCCGCCGATAGCCGTAATCCCGACGAAGATGATGACGGCAACCACATGTTCCGCCTTGTTTCCCGCCATGGCCATGGCATAGCTTTCCTTAATGGCATCCATCAAACCCATCCCCTTATCCGTCATCAGGGGTATCATGTAAAAGCAGAAGAACAAAATGGCTGCAATAATGAGGATCCCGGGAAGGACCAAGAGGATAAAACCGATCAAAATCGCAATAAAACAGATGATCCCGAAAAGAAGCAAAGGAAGAAAAAGGCGCATCTGCGAAAAAAGATCCTGTATTTTAGGCTCTCTCCCAGTCCGAAGCAGCATCAGAAGGGATTGCATATATCCCGCCATGACCACCGGGGCCAGAATCCCTAAGGTGAAAAACGAAACAATGATCATGACAAGGGTCATCAGGATCAGCGGAACGATAGATTTTAATGTTAAATTCCAGGCGGTTTCCAGATGTTTTTTGTAATCCATGGTCGTCTCCTTATTTTCATGGCCTGCCGGTTTAAATAAACGCTTAATAAATCATTTGATCATTTGATATCCAATATCAAACAGTATTTTTACTGAATTTAACCGATTGGTCAAGTGTTCATCTGTTTTATCCCTTTTCAAAGCGATGCATCGCTAAAAATACCCCGGCAGGCGACCGACAGGTTGACATGGAAGGCCCGTTTATATATAGCTTCCCAATCGTTTACAATATGGATTTCATTCAAACTGCTTAAAGAAGATGAAGATCGAAGATCCCCATTATTACGTCAACGGAGTTGTATCGCAAGATCGACGGATCCTTTCTAAAGCCATCACCCTAATCGAAAGCACCCTTCCCGCACACCAGGCGCTTTCCCAAAAAATCATCGACCTTATCCTCCCTGTTACCGGTAAAGCTGTTCGTCTGGGAATTACGGGCGTCCCTGGGGTCGGGAAGAGCACATTCATCGAAAGCTTTGGAATGCGCCTGGTGGAAAAAGGGCATTCGATAGCCGTCCTTGCCGTTGATCCCAGCAGTAAACGGAGCGGCGGAAGCATCATGGCGGACAAAACCCGTATGGAAAAATTATCCATCCACAACCGCGCTTTTATCCGCCCTTCCCCCTCCAGCGGCACCCTCGGCGGCGTTGCCAGAAAAACCCGGGAGACCATGCTTATCTGCGAAGCCGCCGGATTTGATGTAATCCTTGTGGAAACCGTTGGTGTCGGTCAATCTGAAATCGCCGTTGCTTCAATGGTCGATTTTTTTCTGGTTTTAATGCTGGCCGGGGCAGGAGATGAAATTCAAGGGATCAAGAAGGGGATTTTGGAAATCGCCGATGCTCTTGCGATCAATAAAGCAGATGGAGACAACATCGAAAAGGCCAAGCTGGCTCAAAAAGAGTATGAAAGCGCGCTGAGCCTCCTAGCCCCCTCCTCCCCCTCCTGGTTTCCACAGGTCTTGATCTGCAGCGCCGTCGAAATGACCGGGATCGACGACATTTGGAAGATGGTCATCGGGCATCGAAAAAAGCTGACGGCCTCCGGTGAGTTGGAGGAAAAGCGACGGCGTCAGGCCCTGGATTGGATGTGGTCCTTGGTGGAAGAGGGGCTCAAGGACAGATTTTATAGCAATGCCGCTGTTCGAAACCGGTTGCCTCACCTTATCCGGGATGTTGAAAAAGGAGCGGTTGCTTCCACCGCCGCCGCCTTGGAACTCCTCAATCTTTTGGAAGAATAGCTCCTTTCCGGCGCATTCGGCAACGTCGAAAAAGTATGAATTTGACAGAAAACCCCTCACTGATTCAAAGCGATTTTTACGGCAAGGGGATGGTTTAATCATGGATATTAGTTTTTTTTTAATGAGACCTCATCTCATTGTCCGGGATTTTATCCTGGATCGATCCCTACCCGATATCCGGAACCTGGAACGGATCCGTTCACCCGAATCGTTTATCTGGAAAATCCTCACCTATGCGGCCAGAACCTTTTCGGCCTGCATCCTTTTTCTGCCGGCAAGGATGGCCAGAAGTGCGGCGGTGGCTTATCTTTATTGCCGGATTCTAGATACGTATGAGGATCTCATTCCGGATCCGGTTCAACGGGAATTCGTTCTACGGTCGTTCGTTGACCGTTTTCATGAAATACCGTCCGGTCTTTCAATCCCCTCGGCCCCACCCATCGACACGAAGTTCGCTAAAAACAGCCATGAACAGGTATACACGATTCTTGTGAACCGCTGTCGCTTGGTCGACACTGTTTTTGTTAAACTCGATTTTCAGATACAGAGCATCATCGTTGATCTGATCCGAAAAATGGCGGACGGAATGATATGGTCGTCGAAAATTTTCACTTTGCAAAATGGGATCCTTTTCGATGACCGGCAACTTTCCCGATATTGCCGGAACGTGTTGGGGTTCCCGACGCTCTTTGCGGTCCGGTTGATGCGCCTTTTTCATCCCGGAAGGGCCCCCATCTCGTACGAACTCTACGAAGATGCCATGCTGGCAGGAGAATTTATTCAGCTTGCCAATGTTACCCGAGATATCGAAACCGATCTGAAGCGAGGGATCGCCTATCACCCGGCGTTAAAGGATGACATCGGCCGCTCCGATATCGACGACCCTTCACTTCAAAAGCGGATTCTGAAAGTTCGCAGGGCGCTTCTGTTAAAAGCCCTCTCTCTTGCGCCTGCTTATATCCGGATGGCAGCGTCCATGAATTTTCCCCGGATCAGCCTGTGCCGTTCATCCATGATCCTGATGCTCCTGTTTACCAACCGGTATTACCGCGAATGCGCACGCCGGGTTCATTTGGATCCCTGGCCGGGTCCTGCAGCAAAGAGCGGCTTTATCCCCTCGTCGATTATTTCGATCTTTTCCCAGCGCTGGTCAAACCGGATTCTTAATTCCACTGAAATCCGTTTTACCCGGTTCGTCCGCGATTCGATATCAAGTGCGGCACTGACAAAGAACGGCAAAACAGCCGGGAATTCTTGACAAGTCGCCCCGTAATTGATTATGAAAAGGTTAATCGGCTGCGATCGCTTGCTCATTATATTCATATGCCATTACTCACCCAAATCGCTCCGCACTTTTCATATTGGCGGTGCGACTGACACAGGCAAAGGAGGTAACACCAATGACCGAAAAAAAAAGCATGGATCCTGCTGTTAGGCAGATGATCGACAAAGCGGCATCCCTGGGACTTGAAACTATATGGGATCGGTATCAGGCCATGTTGCCCCAATGCGGGTTCGGGGAGACAGGGCTTTGCTGCCGGCACTGCCTTCAGGGGCCATGCCGGATCGACCCCTTCGGAGAAGGTCCAAAAACCGGAATCTGCGGCGCCGGAGCCGACACGATGGTAGCCAGAGGCCTTGATCGGGCCATTGCCGCCGGCACTGCGGCCCACGCCGGCCATGCCCGCCATCTGGCTCACACCATGCTGAAAATGGCTAAAGGCTCGGCTTCCGGATATTCGGTCAAAGCACCGGATAAACTGCGGAAGGTGGCCTCCCGGCTCGGTATCACAATCGAAGGTCGCAGCGATAAGGAGCTGGCCGAAACCGTCGCGCGGGCTGCCCTGGCGGATTTTCATGAAAAGGAAACCCCCGTCCTCTGGGCTGCTTCGGTGGTCACGCAGGGTCGGGTCAAGGTCCTTTCCGACCTGGGGATCGTCCCCAAAGGGATCGATTATGAGATCTCCGATATCATGCATCGGACGCTCTATGGTGTGGATGCGGATCCGGTGAACCTGCTTCTCGCCGGGCTTAGATGCGCGGTGGCGGATCTGGCCGGATGCTACATGGGGACGGATCTGGCTGATATTCTTTTCGGAATTCCGGCGCCGGTCGTCACATCCGCTAACCTGGGGACGCTGAAGGCCGATTTCGTCAACGTGGCCCTGCACGGCCATAACCCTGTCCTTTCGGATATCCTGGTCGGAATCGCTTTGGAAATGGGGGCCGAGGCGAAAGCCGCCGGAGCTCAAGGGGTCAACCTGGTCGGGATCTGCTGCACCGGAAACGAAGTGATGATGAGGCACGGCATTCCTGCCTGCACGCATTCGGTCAGCCAGGAAATGGCTCTTGTGACCGGTGCGGTGGATGCCATGGTCGTCGATTATCAATGTATTATGCCGTCAGTGGCTCAGATAGCGGAATGCATGGGAACCACCGTCATCACCACTATGGAAAACGCGAAAATTCCGGGCGCCGTTCATGTGCCCTTTAAGGAAGAACACGCACAGGAAACCGCCCGGCAAATCATCCGGATGGCCATCGCCAATTTCAAACGGCGGGCCGGTAAATCCGTCGATATTCCATCCATAACCACTCCGGTAGTGGCCGGGTTTTCCGTGGAAACCATCGTGGGCGCCCTTTCAAAACTCAATTCGGAAGACCCGCTAAAGCCGGTCATCGACAACATCGTTGCCGGCAATATCCGGGGGGTTTGCCTGTTTGCCGGCTGCAACAATGTCAAGGTGCCGCAGGACCATAATTTCGTCGAAATGGCAAAAAAACTCCTCAAAGAAAACGTTCTGGTGATCGCCACCGGATGCGGCGCCGGAGCCCTGATGCG
>Ga0154608_1021_pt3 | contig 11890 bp, 8 predicted proteins | sample Rifle2008BG13ft_FD_116037 | JGI IMG/M metagenome (GOLD analysis project Ga0154608, IMG submission 116037) | Deltaproteobacteria bacterium RBG_13_49_15 | reverse complement strand
CCAGCCATTCAAGCAGACTCCAAACCGCAGGCGCTGCTTAATTTTCAGTCGACCAGAGAGAAGAAACAAGGATAAAATCAGCAGCATTTATAAAGCCGCAGCAATCTCTCATCCATCACAAAATAAAACTTCATAAATGAAGAACCGTCCCATCGGGTTCTTACCCCATGAACCGTGTTTGCCAACTCCACCGTGCTCCTGAGATGGGTGATCATGATGAGCTGCCGGGTTAAGGCCACCTGTTTCAGAAGCGCCTGCATCGATTTGTGATTGGTATAATCAAGAGACGGCTCGACCTCGTCGAGAAGATAAAATGGGGTTTCAAATTGGGCAAATACCGCCAGTTTCAATGCAAGACTGGTCACCGACTTCTCCCCTCCTGAGAGCTGGTGCGCTTTTCGATTCCGGTTTCCCGGCAGGGTGACTTCGACCTCCACCCCTTTTTGGCCGTTTCCCTTCATGACCTGAAGTTTCCCTTCTCCATCCGGAATCAGGATATCAAGATATCGGTGGAAAAGAGGGCGAACTTCATTTTCCAGGCGCTCGGCCAATCCTTTTTTCCCGTCGACATTCAACAGATCGCCGATCCATTGAAACCGCCGGCGCGGATCCAGCATGAGCATGTCGTTGATCTGCTCCTGCCGGATGATGGATCGAAGAGAATGACTAAAGCCGAATTGAACGAGTTGTTTTTGGAAGCCGTCCCGGTCCAGTACTTGATTTCCTACCCAGAAGCTGTTTTCTCCTTCGGTTGTCATCTCTCTCCCCAGTTTAACGGCAGGCGCTTTTTCCCCTTTACCTTCCTTAAAGGTCAGGGTCGCACTGATCCTGGAAGCAGGAGGATAATTCTTGGATCCTGAAAAGAAAAGCTCGGAACGGCTGCGGCAACGCAGCCGGTTCAGGTCGTCTTCCCCGAGAGCCCAGACGATGGCATCCAAAATATTGGATTTTCCGACCCCGTTGTTCCCGATAATCACCCCGATTCCGGGTTCAAAACCCATCTCCGTCTTTTCGGAAAAGGATTTAAATCCTTCGATGCTCACCGTTTCGAGATAAAGAGGAGCTGTTTCCATTTATCGATCCATCCTTTGCTTGATACGCTTATATGTCGTCCGCTTTTGGCGAAAAAGGTGTATTACGAAGCCATCCTGTTTAATCAGGTGTTTTTTATCTGATGCCTCCTTCGGATTTCGTGAATCAATTCCTCCTGTCCGGGAATAATCGATTCATAGATCAAGTCTTCATCCAAGGCCACGCTCGGGAGTGATCTGGCCTTGAGTTCCTTGAAACGCTGAATCCCCGGTCGCGTCCGCATATCCCATTCATGAATATCGATAAGCGCTTGTATTTCCTCAGGTAAAACCTTTACCGATTCCGCCATATAGACGCAGGCCAGTCACTGCCTGAAGTCGGTCAGAAGAACATCTACGCGAACCTTTTCCATCATTTCTACTCTCCTATAAGTTATCACGCATGACGCGAAAGCGGATCCCGGAGTCTCCGTGTTCCAGCAACCCCCAACTCAACCGATCGTCTTCCCGGGCTTTTCCCAAACTGATGAAGTCAACATCCTTGATGTGCCAATGCCCCCAGCTCTCTCGTTGACTGAAAACCACGATCTGAGCGGTAAACTGAGAAACCATGGCTTCCAGCGCCCCGAAGACAGTTTCATCCTGCATTAGGTCCGTAAGGCCGCAAACCATGTTCATTTCCAGCGCAAACGGTTCGAAATCGGAAAAATCTTCAAGGGAAAGAAGATATCGACCATAAAACGCCATCCCTGTCTTCTCGCCAAGCCGAAAAGAGAGCACCTGAGGGAACAGGCATAAGGAATCCCGTTCCTTCCGGGTCAGTTTCGGGAAATTCCCGCCTTCTTCCCCCTGGGCGCATCTCCAGTCCCGCTCTCCAAGAACGACCCGGATATTTTCCTGATTAACCAATCGGAAAAACGGCCTGCTTTTTTGCGATTGGCCGACCGTATTTCCCAGATAGTGGATGGTATCCACCCCTTGTCCCCGGATGGATGAAATAAGAGTTTTAAGCAAATCCCTGTTTCCATCCAATTCACCGATTAAGCCGATACGTGTTCCGGTTAAATCATCGGAAAAGAGACGAAACGAGCGGGCAGGCTTCAGACTCCCTCTCAACGCCTCAGTCAGGGCAACGGACAACTGATCAGGGCATGAGGTGTTGTTTCTGCATGAAATGCCGTCCAGATATTTCAAAACATCATCTAACGATTTTCCTTCCAGCAATCGTCCGACGAGTTGGGCATTCCCCGGACATCCTCCGCCCACAAAACGGACGTTTTTCAATACTCCACCCGCCAATTGAAAATGAATCTCAGGCGGACAAACACCGTGGGTTGGAAAGACATACCGGTCAATTTTTTTCTCGGTTTCAGACAAATATGAACCTTTTTTTTCGAAATAACCGGGAATCCGTTCTATTCAAGTTTGATGGCTTCGTAAAAAGTTCACCTGCTGCGTTGCGCTGCATTCTTCGTCATTGCGGAGTACCTCGTAAGTACGCCTCATTCCTCAGGATTTGCGCGCCTTGCATCTGAAGCTTTTTACTTTGCCATCCCAATTTCGATTTTTTACGGATTCAACAAGTTTGATAAGATCGAAAAAGGCTTTTACGAAGCCATCAAGATGGTTCGAATCACCTGACTCCACCTGTTGATATTAGTGCATCCGTTTCATTGTTGAAAATCGTCCAAAAGACGATTTTAATAAAAAAAACAGACGATTTTATCCCCGGATAAATATTTACCCTGTTGTTGCAACTGCAGGGTTTATTCCTCTACGGTAGGCGCCTTCAAAATCCTTTCTATCATTGATCATTATCGGCATGTTATGGTATGAATTTAAAATCAAACATGAATTTTTCTCAGGCGAGAAGGATGGATTGGCCGACCCCCTGGTATATATTGATCAGTGCGTTTATTCTGGATCTTATTCTGGGTGATCCGCACACATTTCCGCACCCGGTGCGCTGGATGGGGAAAACCATTGCATTATTGGAAAAAGCGTTTCGATCGATTCCGGCTCGTCTTGTTACTTCGGGTGCTCTTTTTTCGATTCTGCTGATAGCAATCTCCTGGGGCGCCACGGCCCTCATTTTAAGATTTAGCAGGGATATTCATCCGTTTTTTGGAACCGCTTTAGAAATCGTTTTGATCTATTACTCCATATCCGCCCGATCCCTTGAAAAAGCGGCACAAGAAGTTTTAGACGCCCTGCAAGAAGGATCCCTTGAAAAGGCGAGAATAAAGGTTTCCCGCATCGTGGGGAGGGATGTAAATCAGCTCGATCCGGAGGGGGTAGCTCGCGCGGCCGTTGAATCCGTGGCTGAAAACCTCGTGGACGGAGTGGTCTCTCCGCTTTTTTATGCCGCCATCGGAGGAGCCCCTCTTGCAATGGCTTACAAAATGGTCAATACGCTCGACTCCATGATCGGCCATAAGAATGAAGCTTACATCCACTTCGGGAAAGCCGCGGCCAGGATCGACGATGGGGCCAATTATATTCCGGCAAGGCTAAGCGTCCCTCTCATATCCCTTTGCGCGCATCTTCTTGCCGGAAAAGGAAAGGTGTCTCTCCTGACCGCTATCCGGGAAGGACGATCTCATTTCAGCCCCAATTCCGGTTTTTCAGAGGCGGCATTCGCGGGCGCTTTGGTCGTACGCCTCGGAGGACCGAACCGATACGCCGGAAAGATGATGACAAAACCATTCATCGGAAAACGATTCGGTTTAGTCAAAGACGGTCATATCCGGAAGGCCTGTGATCTCATGCTTCTGTCGTCCATGATATGGGTAATGATGCTTATGGCATTCTCGAAAATCATTTCCGAAATCCTCCTTTAAGGTGAAACGATAAGAATTAAAAGCATGTCCGGCCTGATGGCATATGTCATTGCGGTTTTTTTTCTTCAAAAGATGATTATTATGTGATACATTGTAGGATAAAATCCGTTTTTCGCTTGATATCCAAATCGTTTGCGGAGGAAAAAAATGAAAAAAGGCCTCGGTTTATTAACCATTCAAATCTTTGCATTCTCCATCCTCTCCATGGGAATCGATTTTTCTTTTGCAGGAAGTGAACCATTTGATGAAAAAATGCTCCCTATTCTTTCGGAGTATCTAATCATTGCCGACAAGCTGGCTTCGGATAAAACCGAGAGCGTAACCGAAGCGGCAAAAAAAATTGAAGGCCTCGCCGGAAGCCTTTCGCCGTCGCTGGTTACCGGGGAACACGCTTCCCACTATAAAAATCTCCCGAAAAACATAGCAGAAGCCGCAAAAAAAATGTCCCAGGCAAAGGATATCGCTTCCATGAGATCGTCCCTCGTGGAATTGTCCAAACCGATGGGGATGTGGACTTCCATGTCCAAGCCTGCCGGAATCAATCTGGTTTACTGTTCGATGCGCCCGGGAGCATGGCTCCAAAAAGGATCGGTCATCAGGAATCCCTATTATGGTGCGAAAATGGCTCGTTGCGGTGAGATTGTATCAGGCCCGGATGCAAAAAAGAAGTGATCCTTCCATTGAACGGCCTTTTTCGGCAAGGAGGTATTTTTGAAAACATGCCTATTCCATAGACTCATTTCCCTTTCCGCCGCTCTTCCATTCTTCATGTGGGGAACCGGACATGCAACGGATCAACCGATTCTGAAGGGTGAACCGTTTCAGACGGTCGCCGAGAAAAATGCGCCTTCCGTTGAAGAGCTGACATCCGAAGCGCTGTCAAACTCCCCCTTAATTCATGCTGCCCGGTTGCGCCTTGCCGCATCAAAGGAGCTGATTGAGCCGGCTTCGTCACTCCCGGACCCTGAAGTGGAATTTTCACTTGTGGAGAATATCCGGTCAATTTCATCTTTGGGATATGTCAAAAGCGAGCTAATGCTCAAACAGGGTCTCCCGTTCCCTGGAAAACGGAGCAATAAAGGAAAAATCGCGGACACGGAAGCCGACTCGGAATATGCTGCTCTTATCGATATCGAACGACAGGTCGTAAAGGAAATCCGCACTCTTTATGCCGGGCTGTACGCTCTTGACAGCGAAATCTCGGCGCTTGGAATCGCAAAAGAACTGGTTAAAATGCTCGAAGCCACTGCAGCGGCAAGATACAGCGCCGGAGAAGGAAACCAGGAAGCTCAAATCAAAGCCCAGCTTGAGAGCTCCCGAATCCATGAACGGGTGGATGATATTATCGCAGAACGAAAAGAGATGGTCGCCCAATTGAATCGACTCCTGGGTAGATTAAAAAACGATCCGATAGGAAAAGTTGTTTCACTTGTCGCGGCAGGGCTACCTGACGGTTTCCAGGATAAAGCAGGCCATCTCGCGCTTTTAAACACCCCTGCCCTTTACCTTAAGAAAGCAACCGTGAAAGCAGCCGAATACCGGCTTGAATCAGCCAGGCTTGATTTTTGGCCGGATTTTTTCGGAGGGATCGGGATTTCTTTAGACCGTGAAAATAACCCTGAAACGATCCTTTCCCTTGGCATGACACTCCCTGTCTGGCGAAAAAACAAACAAAAACCATTGGAAAGAGCGGCCGCTCACAAAGTCGAAGAAGCGAAAAGAAACCTCGAAGAACTTGAGATCTCGATCCGATCCGAAATCGTCGGCCTCATCGCCAAGTGGGATCGGGACCAGGAACAGATCCGGCGTTACCGGGATGCCATTATCCCCCAGTCCACCGCCGCCCTCAACGCAGCACGGGCTTCTTATCTTTCAGGACGCGCCGATTTCTCGGTAGTGATCGAAGATTATAATCTCTGGCTCGAAGCCCGGACCCAGCTTGCCCGCCGCGAATCCGAAAGATTTATCACCTGGGCCGGTCTTGACGCGCTGATCGCCCCTTACCCGTCAAATGAAAAGAAAGGTGATACGACATGAACGCAACAGGCCGCCGGTACCGGCTGAAAATGATTCTTATCCTGTTCCTGTTTTTACTTCTGGTTTTCGGCGCATGCTCCGAAAAAAAGGAACAGGCGACGCAATACATCTGTCCGATGCACCCCACATACGTTTCCGATAAACCGGGATCCTGTCCCATATGCGGCATGGATCTGGTCCCTGCCAAGGAATCCTCCTCATCCGGGTATGAGCATGAAAAAAAATCAACTAAAAAAGAGGATGCCCCAAAGGCAAAAAAAATCCTCTTTTATCGTAATCCCATGGATCCCTCCGTCACCTCTCCAGTCCCCTCTAAGGATGAGATGGGGATGGATTATGTTCCGGTCTATGAGGACGAGGTTTCTCCATCCGGGAAAAAGGAAGTTCAGGGGCTGGCAACAGTTGCCATAAGCGAAGACGGAATCCGGCTTGCCGGCATTCAGACGACCAGAGCGAAAAGACAAACGCTGGAAGGAGACATCCGGGCGGTCGGGATCGTCAAAGCCAATGAATCGAGCATCCGCCATGTGCACACAAAGATTTCCGGATGGATCGACAAGCTCTTCGTCAACACTACCGGCCAACTCGTCAAAACAGGACAACCATTATTGGCTATTTACTCTCCTTTGCTCCTTGCAAGCCAGGAAGAGTTTTTAAGCGCCAGGGAACATGCCGTGCAGTTTGCCGTATCCTCCATCCCCGAAGTCCGAAAAGGAGGGGAAGACCTGCTAAAGGCCGCCAGAAAAAGGCTCGAGCTCTTTGATGTTCCGGATACCCTTATTCAGGAGATCGAAAAAACCGGAAAGCCGGAGCGGACCGTTACTCTCCTTGCTCCGTCTTCCGGATTTGTAACCGTCAAACAGGTTTACGAAGGACAGCAGGTTGAACCGGGAATGGAGTTGTTCACCATTACCGATTTATCGACGGTTTGGATTGAGGCCGACTTTTATGAGTTCGAATCACAATTTATCAGGCTCGGGCAAAAGGGGATCATCTCCCTTGCCTATGATCCGAAAACAGTTCTGACCGGTCTTGTCGCCTACATCTATCCGTATCTTGATCCGCAAAGCCGAACGCTGAGAGCGCGATTTGAATTTAAGAACACGGACCTTCAGTTAAAACCTGAAATGTATGTGAACGTCCTGATGAAAGTGGTGGTCTCCGACTCCATCGTCATTCCGGATTCGGCGATCATGAATACCGGTTTGCGGCAGGTCGTTTTTGTGGGAATCGGGGAAGATCGATTCGAACCAAGGGAAGTCAAAGTCGGATATCGGAGCGGTGGAATGGCCCAAGTCATATCCGGAATCGGCCAAGGAGAAAAAGTGGTGGTGAGAGCCAATTTCCTTCTCGATTCCGAATCCCGGTTGCGCGCAGCGATCATGAAATCCTCAGGGGCTCCAGGTAAAAAGCCCGGAGGTGATAAATGATCCGGAAAATCATCGATTTTTCCGCAAGAAACCGCATCCTGGTCCTTATGGGTGCGGTGGTTCTTTCAGTAATCGCCGGATATACGCTCCGGAAAATACGCCTTGACGCCCTTCCGGATCTTTCAGACACCCAGGTCATCATCTACTCCAAATGGGACCGTTCTCCCGACATCATCGAGGACCAGATCACTTATCCGATCATCACCGCCCTCCTTGGCGCTCCCAAAGTCAAAGCGATCCGGGGGTTTTCGGATTTCGGATTCTCTTACATCTACGTCATTTTTCACGACGGAACCGATATCTACTGGGCCCGCTCGAGAGTGATCGAGTATCTGTCCAAAATCCAATCCCGGTTGCCTCAGGGAGTTCAGACAGAGCTGGGACCTGACGCCACCGGTGTAGGGTGGGTATTCCAGTATGCCCTGGCCGACCGCTCGGGAAACCACTCCCTTGATCAGCTCCGCTCGTATCAGGATTGGACCTTAAGATATGCCCTCCAGTCGGTTCAGGGCGTTGCCGAAGTCGCTTCCATCGGAGGGTTTGTCAAGCAGTATCAGATCACCGTTGATCCGAACCGCCTGGCCGCTTTCGGGCTATCCCTCGATGAAGCGATCGATTCCATCCGGGGATCCAACAACGAAGTGGGCGGAAGGCTCCTCGAATGGAGCGGGGCGGAATACATGGTGAGGGGGCATGGATATGCGCGATCGTTAGGCGATTTTGAAAAAATCGTTCTCAAAACCGGCCCCGGAGGGATCCCTGTCCTTCTCTCGGATGTCGGAAGGGTAGAACTCGGACCTGAAATGCGAAGGGGGATTTCGGATCTGGACGGTCTTGGAGATACGGTCGGCGGCATCGTGGTGATGCGGCATGGGGAAAACGCCCTCAATGTCATCAACCGGGTCAAGGAAAAAATAAAAGAGATCGAACCGTCTTTACCGAAAGGGGTCGAGATTCTTGTTACCTACGACCGATCCGACCTGATCCACCGGGCTCTTGAAACCTTAAAGGATAAGCTGGTCGAGGAAATGGTCATCGTATCGCTTGTCATCCTCCTGTTCCTCTGGCACATCCCGTCGTCCATCGTTCCGATCGTTACAATACCTCTTTCCGTGCTTCTCTCATTTATCCCGATGTACCTTTTAAACATCAACGTCAACATCATGTCGTTGGCCGGTATCGCCATATCCATCGGCGTTCTTGTGGACGGCGCCATCGTGGAGGTGGAAAATGCATACAATAAGATCTATCACTGGCAGGCTGACGGAAGAAAAGGGGATTTTCATGAGATCCGGCTCGAAGCGCTCAAGGAAGTCGGACCTTCGGTCTTTTTTTCTCTTTTGGTCATCGCCGTTTCATTCCTGCCGGTTTTTGCGCTCGTTGATCAGGAAGGAAGGCTTTTTAAGCCTCTGGCCTATACCAAAACACTAGCTATGGCGATTGCGGCAATACTGGCCATCACCCTGGACCCGGCCCTTCGGATGCTCTTTTCCAGGATCGATCCGTTCCAATTCCGGCCGAAATGGATTTCATGGATTGCCAACAGGATTTCCGTCGGGACGTATTATTCGGAAGAGCGACATCCGGTCAGCAAAACGATCTTTGCGGTCTATGAACCGATTTGCCGGTTTGTGTTGAGATATCCGAAATCGGTGATCGCTTCATCTATCATCCTGGTGGCGATCAGCATCCCGGTCTATTTTAAGCTCGGATCCGAATTCATGCCGCCGCTGAAGGAAGGGTCGATCCTGTACATGCCTACCACCCTTCCGGGGATTTCTGTAAGCGCCGCTCAGGAACTCCTAACGACCCAGGATCGGGTATTAAAATCTTTTCCGGAAGTGGAACGGGTTTTCGGAAAAGCGGGACGCGCGGAGACATCAACGGATCCTGCCCCGTTTTCCATGATGGAGACAACGGTGATCCTCAAGCCGGAAAATGAATGGAGGCCGAAAGAAAGATGGTATTCCTCATGGGCCCCTGATTTATTGAAAGACATTCTCCGCCCTTTATGGCCGGATGCCGTCTCCTGGGAAGAGCTCATCAGCGAGATGGATCATGCGCTGCGGATCCCGGGAGTCACCAATGCATGGACCATGCCCATCAAGGCGCGGATCGATATGCTCTCAACCGGAGTCCGGACGCCGATCGGAATTAAAATTTTCGGATCGAATCTCAACGAAATTGAACGGATCGGGAGTGAGCTCGAAACCATCATCCGTGATATCCCCGGAACCCGGAGCGTTTTTGCCGAACGGGTAGCCGGAGGATATTTCGTGGATTTCAAACCCCGCAGGGATCAGCTTGCCCGCTACGGTTTAACCATTGAAAACCTTCAGTCGGTTATCATGAGCGCCATCGGAGGAGATAACATCACCACGACCATCGAAGGGCGGGAACGGTATCCGGTCAATATCCGGTATCCCCGTGAACTGCGCGACGACCTGGATCGGCTGCGCCGTGTTCTGGTGGCAACTCCGATGCGCACATCCATCCCGCTGGCTCATGTTGCCGATATCGAAATCGTATCAGGTCCTGCCATGCTCAGGGATGAAAACGGCTTTATTACAGGTTATGTCTATGTCGATATTGCCGGGCGAGATATCGGAAGCTATGTTCAGGAAGCCAAAAAAGAGGTGGCCGGAAGGCTTACCCTCCCGACCGGATATGTGCTGCAATGGAGCGGGCAATATGAAAATATGATTCGCGTTCGCGAGCTGTTGAAAATCATTGTCCCGATCACCCTCCTTCTCATCTTTGTTCTTCTATACAGCAATACGAAATCCGCATTCAAGGCCATGGTGGTAATGCTTGCCGTTCCCTTTTCGACAATCGGCGCTATCTGGCTGTTTTATCTTTTGGACTATAACGTGTCGATCGCCGCATGGGTCGGTATGATCGCCCTTTTGGGGCTTGACGCTGAAACCGGCGTATTTATGCTCCTGTTCCTCGATCTGTCGTATGAATCTGCAAAAACGCAAGGGAAATTGAAAAACAGTGCGGAGCTGGACGAGGCGATCGTGCATGGCGCTGTGAAACGGGTGCGGCCTAAGATGATGACGGTCTGCGCCGCCTTTATGGGCCTATTGCCGATCATGTGGTCCGTCGCCACCGGTACGGATGTAATGAAACGGATTGCGGCGCCGATGATCGGCGGTTTGATCACCTCATTTTTGCTCGAACTGATCGTCTATCCGGCAATTTACAAGTTATGGAAAAGAAAAACAGTAACGGGCCGCTAGGATGAAAGGGCCTTCATTACATACAGGGTGACCTCATTTTCTATTCCCTTTAAGGAGGCCTCAAACGTTCTCCCGATCTGGACGGTATCGGAGATATGCCGGTATATCGATCCGGAAAGGACGATTTCACCCCCTTTGGCTTCGGACTGAATTCTAGCGGTGACATTCACTGCGGATCCGACGATGCCGTATTTGGCTCTGGCTTCGGATCCGATGTTTCCCACCACCACTTCTCCTGCATTCAAACCGATCCCCATTTCTAGTTGCGGAAGGTTTTTTTTCATCATTTCCTTATTGAATGTTTCCATCCTCTTCTGCATCTCCAGAGCGCATCGAGATGCCTCAATCGCTGTCGGTTCAACAGGGCCGTCAAGCGGATCGAAAAAGGCTAGGAGGCCGTCACCAAAAAAATCGACAATAATACCCCGATACGTTCGGATCACCTCGATCATGTGTGAAAAATAATGGTTCAGGATGCGGATGACCTCCTCAGGGGTTAAGGATTCGGATAAGGGCGTGAATCCTCGGATATCGGACATCAATATGGCGACTTCACGTTTCTTGCCGCCCAATCGGGCGGCTTCCGGATGCCGGATCAGTTCTTGGGCGATCTCCTGATCAATGTAACGTCCAAAGGTGTTTTGAATCAAATCTCTTTCTTTCAGCCCTTCAACCATCGCGTTGAAGCTTTGAGTCAACTGCCCCAGTTCATCGGTGTTTTTTACCGGAATCGGATCGCCGTAATCTCCTTTAGCTACCTGCCGCGCCGCTTGAGAGATATCCGTTATCGATCGAACCATCCCTCCGCCCACAAATCGGATGAGGAGCAGGATGAAGATAATGCAAACAACTCCGGCGAGTGTATAATAGAGTCTGAATTGGACAATCGGCGCCAAAATTTTCTCACCCGGGGCAAACATGACGATAATCCATGGAGCCTGGGCAATCCGGGAAAAGCCGCTCACCGTATGATTGCCGGCGCCAAGAAGGGTTCCGAAAGGCTTTTTTTTCATTTCCTCCAAAACCGCCAGTTCGGCATGATCGTTCGTATCTCCTAAGCGGGTGCGATGTTTCATCGCCTTCGTATGAGCAAGATAGAGGCCTGATTCATTCACCAAACAGGCCAGCTCGCTTTCCCACCACCCCAGGCGGATGATGTCCTGCATGAGGTAATCGAATCGCACGGATACGTGCAGACTTCCGACTAACCGGCCCGATTCGTCCTTGAATTCCGAAATCAATATCACGGTCTCTTGGCCGGTCTTGGAGTCATGGCTAGGCGGGGTCACTTGGGATATCCTTCCCAGGTG
>Ga0154608_1096_pt1 | contig 11999 bp, 11 predicted proteins | sample Rifle2008BG13ft_FD_116037 | JGI IMG/M metagenome (GOLD analysis project Ga0154608, IMG submission 116037) | Deltaproteobacteria bacterium RBG_13_49_15 | reverse complement strand
ACTTTCCCGCTGATTGGTGATTCCGATGCCCTGAACGCTCTCCGGGCCGATCCGCGCATTTCGTAATGCATCTGCGATGACGCTCCTTGTAATGCTCCACAGCTCCTCTGGGTCATGCTCAACCCAACCGGGTTTCGGATAATGTTGAGTTATTTCGGAGTATGCCTGGCCTCGTACTGAGCCGGCGCGGTCCACCACCAGAACCGTGGATCCGGTTGTTCCCTGGTCTATGGCTACAATGCATCTGTCATCCATCTTTTTCTCCATAGAATAAATGTCATCATTTATTTTCAGATCAAAATATCGATCATTGTTCAGTAATGGAAGAAGATGGGAGATGAAAGCGACGAACCGCAATCTCCTGTTTCACATTATCGCATTGCCAAGTCCGGCCGGATTATGTTAAATAAAAAGCATTGATAAAACAAGGGAGTTCGTCATGATCGGCAAACAATTAACGGTATTAACCGGTAACTCGACGCAGCGTGTGGGGAATGTCTTTTCACGGCTGAGCGATGAAGGGGTAAATGTCCGCGCCCATTGCCTGGTGGACAACGGAAACGGGAACTGCAAGCTGAGGATGGTGGTTTCGGAGCCGGATCGGGCGGTCGGGATTTTGCAAAAAAGCAAATTCGCTGTTGTAGTCAACGATGTGGTAATCGTTGAAACCGACGACCGGCCGGGCGGGTTGAGCCGGTTGCTCGGTCGATTTGCCGACAAAGATGTCCGGATCGAATACAGCTATACCGCCGCCAGCGAATCGCCGGGGATCGCCGTGATGGTGTTCCGTTTCTCCGATAATGCCAAAGCTTTCAATATCCTTAGGGCTGGTTCGTAATCGATTTATCCGAATTGAAGATCTAAAATAACCTCCGGGGCTTGACAGGGTGGCGATCACCGTCTATTGTGCCTCAGTTAAAACAGGGGTCAGGACCTTGGACCCCTTACCGCTTTTCACAATAGCTCAATCCCATCGAGTCATTATAACATCTGCATCGAAAGGAGAAGGCCGTGCCGGTACACGTCGTAGACCATCCGCTGATCAGGCATAAACTGGGGATAATGCGCGAGCATGATATCTCGACCAAGAATTTCAGGGAACTTTCCTCGGAAGTGGCCAGGCTGCTGACCTATGAGGCGACCAAGGATATTGAGACCGAAACACTGACCATACAGGGGTGGGCCGGACCCGTTCAGGTCGAGCGGATCAAGGGGAAAAAGATCACGGTAGTGCCCATACTGAGAGCCGGCCTGGGTATGATGAACGGTGTTCTAGACATGATCCCTTCGGCCAGAGTGAGTGTCGTCGGGCTATACCGAAACGAGAAGACCCTGGAACCTGTTCGATATTACATCAAGCTCACCAGCCAAATCGAAGAGAGGATCGCCTTAATTCTCGATCCCATGTTGGCCACCGGCGGCACTTTGTGCGCGACCATCGATATGCTTAAGGAAGCCGGGTGCAAGCAGATCAAAGGCTTATTTCTTGTCGCGGCGCCGGAGGGGATCAGGAAGCTGGAAGCGCACCATCCTGAAATCGATGTTTATACGGCGGCTATTGATGAAAGACTGAATGATATCGGTTACATTATTCCGGGGTTGGGAGACGCCGGAGACAAGATTTTCGGAACCAAATAAGCGCGGTTTGCAATCTCTCGTATCTGGTTATGGCTAAAATTGATTTGCATGGGATATTCCCGCCGATTTCAACCCCTTTTTTAAAAGGGCGATTATCCCTTAAAAATCTGGAGCAAAATATCGCAAAGATGAGCCGGACCGGAATCCGGGGGTTTGTCGTGCTCGGATCGAACGGAGAGGCGTCGCTTCTTTCCCAGAAGGAGAAAAAGGCTCTCGTTGAAACGGTCGTCCGCTCATCACCCAAGGAGATGGTCATCATCGCCGGAACAGGGTGCGAGTCGACGGATGAAACCATCCGTCTGACCAACGAATGCGCAGCCATCGGGGTCCATGCGGCCCTGGTGTTGCCGCCGTTCTACTATTGGGATAAAATGACCGACGAAGCGCTTTTCAGGCACTATTCTGATTTGGCGGATCAATCCAGGGCGCCCATTTTACTTTACAATGTTCCCAAATTCACCCATATCCGATTAAGTCCGGGCCTTATCCGCAACTTGTCTTTGCATGAAAATATCATCGGAATCAAGGACAGCTCATCCGATCTGGTTTTGCTCGGCGATTACATCAATGCCGCAAACCCCGGTTTCGAAGTCTTGGTGGGGACGGCTAATATTCTCTTTGCCGGCCTCTCCTTAGGCGCCGCAGGAGGAATCATGGCTCTCGCCAATGCAGCGCCGGAAGCATGTGTGGAGCTGTTTGAGCTTACCCGAAAAGGGGATTTCGAGAAAGCCAAGGCGCTGCAATTAAAGCTGATTCCGATCGGCAAAGCGGTTACGACGACTTACGGCGTTGCCGGACTCAAAGCGGCAATGGATATGGTCGGTTATTTCGGCGGTGATCCGAGGCTCCCGCTGTTGCCGTCAAGCGAAGCCGAAAAGGGGATCATCCGAAACCTGTTGAAAGATTTGGGATTGGCATAAAAAGAGGAGAGACATGAAAGAGATCCGTGCCATCGGATTTGACCTGTTCAATACGCTGATCAAGGCAAACCGGAATACCCTCGAAGAGGCCATGGGGTTATTGATAAAAAGCCTTGAAATGGACGGTTTTGCCGAAGATCATTCGATCTTCAACGAGGACTACGGGAAGGCGGCCGCCTGGCACATCGAACAGTCGAGGAAAAGCGGGAAGGAGACTCACAACCGTTTCTGGATCTGCGATGCGCTGAACCGCGCCGGGCATCACCTGTCGCCGGATGATCCCCGAATTGCAAGGGGAGTGGATGCGTATTTTTCCGCATTTTACCCGAACTGCAGCATGATGCCGGGAGCTTTGGAAATTTTAAGGACGCTTCAGCATCGATATCCGCTTGGGTTGCTTTCCAATTTTACCCATCCTCCGGCAGTCTGGAAAATCATCGAGGATCTGGGGCTTCGCTCGTTTTTCAAAACCGTGATCATTTCAGGTGAGATCGGCTACCGAAAACCGGATCCGGCCGCTTTCAGCGCCCTTGTCGGTCAACTTGGGGTTGAATCAGGAAAAGTCCTATTTGTCGGAGATGACCCCGAAGCCGACATTTACGGCGCCGGGAAAGCAGGACTTCATCCCATCTACATGACCTATGCCAGGGATCGCAACCTTCCGTTTGCCTCAGGTATGTTTTTTGTGAAAGATGAGGCGATTACAGATCACATCCCCCGAATTTCAACTCCGGAAGAGCTGTTGCATCTGCTAAATGGATATCACTCGGGGACCTGATCGCCCCTGGTCCCGGTCGTTTATGAAAATCCTTCTTATTCAGCCGCCCATTGAAGATTTCTATACCACGCCGATCCGATTGTATCCGCTGGGCCTCTTGTATGCCGCCCGGGTATTTCATCATGAAGGATTTCAGGTCAAAATTCTCGATTGCCTGAACCCCCTTAAAAAGCGAAAGATCCCGATCCCTGCCGATTTTGCCTATCTTAAGCCGTTTTTCCAAAACAACTCTTATCTCTTTAAAGGGTATTACCGGTTCGGCATCACTGAAGATGAGATTACATCAGAAATACTTTCCTTTTCACCGGATGCGGTCGGAATTTCTTCGCTGTTTACGGCTTATTTCAGAAATGTGGAAGAAACCGCCCGCCTTGTGAAATCCCGATTAAATGTCCCTGTTTTTATCGGCGGCCATCACGCAACGGTCTTTTCATCGGAGATTAGCGAAAAAAGCAGGTTCATCGATCATATCCTCTCAGGCCCTGCTGAAGGGTCGGCGCCGGGGTTTGGCCGATACCTGAAAGGGGGACCGGATAAAGAAGGCTTCTTGCCCGACTGGACATCCATTGCACCGGCTCATGATTTGCTGAATGGATCGCATTACCGGATGGGAAAAACAAATTACATATCCATGATCGCCAGTCGCGGATGCCCTGTAGGATGTGATTTTTGCAGTGTTCGGGCCATGTTTGGAAAGACGATCGAATACCGGGAAATCGACGCTGTGATAAATGAAATGCGCCTGAATTATAATGACAAAAATGTCCGCATTTTCAATTTTGAAGATGATAATTTGTCTTTCGATAGAAAGTGGTTCGGGGAATTTCTTCAGGCTGTAATCAAAGACAAAATTCTGAAAGGGATCGAGCTGACCGCCATGAACGGCATCTGCTATCCCACCATTGATGATTCGGCCCTTGATTTAATGAAAAGAGCGGGGTTTCGCCGGCTCAATCTCTCCCTGGTCACCAAAGATCGCACCCTCCAGAAAGATCTCGGCCGCCCCGGGGGCCTGCCCCATCTTGAGCAGATTATCCGTGCGGCTAAGAAGCTTCGATTTTTAATAACGGTTTATCTCATTATCGGCCTTCCGGGGCAGACGCGAAGGGAGATTCAGGAGACCATCGATTATCTTTTTGATCAGGATGTTCTCGTGGGGCCGTCGATTTTTTATCTCCCTCCCGGAAGCCCGATGTACAATAAACTCGGCCTCTCGAAGGAGTTGACGACAAACTGGCCGTTATACCGGTCTTCTGCATTTGCCGTGGAAACAACCCATCTTACGCGAAGCGATCTCATCGAACTCTTTTCGGAAGTGCGGAAACGGAATCTCGCGAAAAAGAACCGCTAATTTTTTTTATCGAACAGATTTAAATACTTCCCGTACCCTTCCTTATCGAGATCCTCCGCCGGTATGAAGCGGAGCGCAGCGCTGTTGATGCAATATCGGAGCCCGCTGGGCGCCGGCCCGTCAGGAAATACGTGGCCGAGATGAGAGTCTCCGCGCTTGCTGCGAACTTCGGTCCGGGGCGTCAACATGCTGCGATCCGATTTTTCGACAATATTGTCGGGTTCGAGGGGGCGGGTAAAGCTCGGCCATCCGGTACCGGAATCGTACTTATCTGTCGAAACAAACAACGGTTCTCCTGATACGATATCCAGATAGATACCTGCTTTTTTGTTATCCCAGTATTCGTTTTTAAAGGGCGGCTCGGTCCCTTCTTTCTGGGTGACGTCATACTGGATCGGCGTCAATTTTTTCCGAAGTGTTGCTTCATCCGGTTTTAAATAGATAGATTTTGCGCCCTGTTTCGTATCGGGCTTTTCTTTTCCCCAGGCATCATTCAGAAATTGATCCCTCCCTGAATTGTGACGGTAAAATTGATAACGCACAGGATTTTTCTTGTAGTAATCCTGGTGATACTCTTCAGCAGGGTAAAATACCGTAAAGGGAACAATCTCCGTTGCGATCGGTTTTTTAAACCGGCCCGATCGCTCAAGATTCTTCCTGGATTCTTCCGCCTCGAGTTTTTGACTTTCGTTATGATAAAAAATAGCCGGCCGGTATTGAGCTCCTCGATCCACGAACTGGCCGCCCTGATCGGTGGGGTCAACATGTTTCCAAAAGATTTCCAGGAGTTCCCTATAGGGAATCGTTGCAGGATCGTATTTTACCATAACCGCCTCAGCGTGCCCGGTTATTCCTGAAGAAACTTCGGCATAGGTCGGGTTTTTTTTATGTCCCCCGATGTATCCGGAGATCACTTCCACCACGCCTGTCGCTTTTTCAAAGTCCGATTCCGTGCACCAAAAACATCCACCGGCGAAAGTTGCCGTTTCAATTTGCTTCTTCTCTTCTTTCATCGCAACACCTGTTGTTCCTTCAAGGCTGCAAACCTGCAACATCGGCCAGACGATAATAAATAGCGCCAAAAGAGACCATTTCCGCGTTTCCATTCCGCCACCTCTCTATTTTGCAATATAAAAAAGAATTCGAGGGACGCGTGGTTGCGTCAGGTCCATGGATAACCATTATTTTGAACAAGTGAAGCCCCCCGCTCTGAAGAGCGGGGCTTCCCGGCAAGGAAAATGTCTATTTTAGATAGCTTCCCTTGACCCCGTCTTAAAAAGCGGGGCTTGCGGGAAGCAGACCGGTCAAAGAAAGCCGGGGTCCTGATATTATAAAATATTGATGGAAATTAAATAGTTATGCTTCTTTCGCTTTTTCCCCCTTTTTCTTCTGAACGCTTTTTTCTTCTTCCGCTCCGAACTGTTTAAGCCCCTCAGCAAGTTCTTTTAATTTTTTGTTCACCAGGAAATTAATGGTATTTTCCGGGTAAGAGCCGTCAACCATTTTTTCTCCGGCGCTGACTCCGGTTAAAATCTCGATTCCTTCATCGATGCTCTTCACCGAAAAGATACGGAATGTTCCTTCCTTGACCGCTTCAATGACGTCCTTTCGCAGCATGAGGTCCATCACATTGCTTTCCGGGATCATGACCCCCTGCGAACCTGTCAGCCCCAGATGGCGGCAGCAGTCGTAGAACCCTTCAATCTTTTCGTTCACACCGCCGATGGCCTGGACCTCTCCTCTCTGGTTGACGGAACCGGTCACGGCGATGAATTGGCGGATAGGGATTCCGGAAAGGCTCGAAAGGAGCGCATATACTTCCGTTGAGGAGGCGCTGTCGCCGTCCACTCCGCTATACGATTGTTCAAAGGCGATGCTGGCACTCATGGTGAGCGGTTTGTCCTGAGCGAATTTCTGACGCAGGTATCCGCTGAGAATAAGAACCCCCTTATTGTGAGTGCTTCCGGACATATCAGCCTCTCGTTCAATGTTGATAAGCCCCGCTCTTCCCATTGAGGTGGAGGCCGTGATGCGGGAAGGTTTACCAAAAGAGAGATCCCCAAGCGAATAGACCGCCAGGCCATTGACCTGGCCAACGACCTCACCCTTGACATCGATCTTCAAGGTTCCGCGCGTGATCATCTCCTGCATTTTTTCTTCGATCATATTGGATCGGTAGATTTTTGCGGCTACCGCCTTATCGATATCCTTCCCTTCCACTACTTCCCGGTTTTCCTGGCCGGTCCAGTAGTCGGCATCGAGGATCAGGTTTTTGATGGCTGGGAAAATACTCGATATCTTCTCTTGCCTTCCGGTCATCCGAACCGCCTCCTCGATCAGGGCGGCCGATGCCGAACGGTCGAAGGGTCGAAGCGCTTCTTCGTCAGCGGTGGCTTTGATAAATCCGCAAAGCCTTGCGACGTTTTCATCGGTTTTGTCCATGGACGTATTGAAGTCAGCCCTCACCTTGAAAATCTTACTGACGTCTTCATCATAAAATTGAAGCATATGAAACAAATACGAATCGGTCATGATGACCACCTTGACATCCAGTTCAATAGGTTCGGGCTTCAGTCCGCTGGAGGCAAAAAAGGAAAATGGGTCGAATGTGTGGAATTCCAGCTTTTTGCTCTTAAGAGCTCTTTTCATCCCTTGCCATACACCCGGCTCCATGATGGCATCATGAAGATAAAAAACCAGGCATCCGCCGTTGGCCTGAATCAGGGACCCGGCTTTGATTTTTGAGAAATCGGTCCGCCAAACGCCGCTGCGGTCCACGATCCGATCGATACTCCCGAAGATATTTTTATATGTCGGATACTCCTCAATGATGATCGGCATCCCTTTTTGTTGGCTGTTGTCCACAAGGAGATTGACTGAGTAAGACTGGAAATGATCCGCTTCCGGCATCATGGGGAAAATCCCCATCATCTGCGGTGGAGATTGCTGAGGTTGAAAGATGCTTAAATTGTCGGCCATGTCTTCGAGCATGGCTTTCAGATACGCACCGACTTTCGGGTGGTTGAATTTATTATTGATGGGTGCTGTTTGATTCGAAGCGGCCTTCATGAAGGCCGCTCGATCCATTTTTTCCATATTGGCCTGGATTTCTTTGTGAAGTTCCCTCATATCTTGGAAAATTCGATCAATCTGCTCTTTCAGATGTTCGTATTTGTCACGCAATCTCTGATATTCCTCTTTGGGAAACCTCTCTTTTTCCGCCATATCCTCGAGTTGGTCGATATGAAGCGGCTGTCCGTCAACCAGAGGCATCAATTCGGGCCTCTTCCCCTGCCCGACCTGGATGTCGACAAGAGTGAAACCTTCCTCCTTGACCTTCTGATCGAGATTTTTGAAAAAGCTTTTGGCTTTTTTCTCGGAGGTCTCCATGATTTCCTTCTTCGTATTGATATATTCCTCGCCGGCAAAAATGTCCGGAATCTCTTTTCTCAGCTTATCGATCATGTCCTTGACATCCTGTCGGAGGGCGGATCCCAGGCCTGCTTCAAGGCGGATCAGGAGCGGCGATTCGGGATTCTGAAAATTATTCACATAGCAGAGATCTTCAGGAGGTTTGCCGTGGTCGGACATCTCTTCGAGCAATTGTTTCACCATCGCTTTTCTTCCTGAACCGGGTTGACCGGTGACGAAAATATTATAGCCCCGTCTTTTCATCCGGATTCCAAAACGAAACGCCTCGACCCCGCGATCCTGGCCGACGATTTCTTTCAGAGGGTTAAGGGTTTCGGTGGTTTCGAAAGGGAGTGAAGCAGGGTCTAAATGCCATCGCAATTTTTCAACAGGTACTTCATTTCGGGCTTTATTTTCAGTCATGGACAACCTCCATTTTGAAATCCGTGTTGATAAAGAGAGGTCCGAAGGTCTTTCGGCGTTATTTGATTTTGGGTCTTATCGAACGTGCCCTTAAGATATCGCACTTGGGCATGATGAGGTGCAGCGTATTGTCCTCATACGATGCCTGAATATCGTCGATTTTGACGCGGCAGGGAAGCGAAATCCTGCGACTAAAAGATCGGGTGGACTCTTCAATTTTCCGGAAATGCTCATCTTGTGTAACAGCACTTGTCCGGGTTTGGGCGCTGATGGTGACGGTATTTTCCGTTGCCGAGATGTTGATATCCTCCGGATTGATATCGGTCAATTGAGCTTTCAAGATTACAGCGTTATCGGTTTCGGATAACTCCATGGTGAATTCCGGCTCTTCACCTAAAAGGGAAAGCCCGAAATCACGGCATCGCCTTCGAAACATTTTTTCCTGATCTTTTCGAAGCCGCTGGATTTCATTTTCTTTCCAAATGGTAAGTCCTTGCATATCCGGCCTCCCTCATGGCTAATTCTAATATTTTATGTTTCCATTCATTTCAAATCGATCCTGTGATGAATGGTGATGACATAGGCATTGCTTAAAACTTAGCGGTTAGGACCGCTTATGTCAACTCGAAAGGCAGATGAAAAAAGAAAGTGAAGTAAACCCGATAACAGTTTTAGCAAAAGAAGGATCAAATGTTGATTTTCACTTCACCCCTTGGTAAAGTTCTTAAAAAAGATCGGGTGACGGGTCAACAATTGTTTCGTCAAATGGGGTTTTGGCATGCAGACTCTTGAATTAATTACTAATATTCGAATTCAGGATATTCTGGACATCCTTTTCCTGACTGCTATTGCCTATTACCTTTATCTCTGGTTTCAGGGGACAAAGGCGCTTAAAGCGCTTGTGGGATTAGTGGCGCTGGGAATTACCTTCAGCATCGCCCAATCCTGGGGGCTCTTTCTAACCACATGGATGTTTCAGATTCTCTGGCAGGTGCTGATCATTCTTTTGATTATCCTGTTCCAGGTTGAAATCCGGCAGGTTTTGGAACGGGTTAACCCTTTTAAAAGGTTCGGCATGCACGAGGGCAATGAACCGCGAAAATGGACGGCTATTTTGACGGATGCCTGTTTTGCCCTGGCAAAGCGAAGGATCGGCGCCCTCATTATTATCGAGCGGAAAGATCGAGTGGAGGAACATATTACCGGTGGGGTTCCGATCCAGGGGGATCCCGGGCCCGAACTTTTAATCACCCTGTTTCAAAAAGAATCCCCCTTGCATGACGGCGCCCTATTGATACGATCCCAAAAGGTAGTGACAGCGGCGTGTTATCTTCCTTTGACTGCGGCCGAAGGCTTGCCTCAGCATTGGGGGACCCGGCACCGGGCCGCTCTGGGTTTGACGGAGCGCTGCGATGCATGGGTGATTGTGGTGTCTGAAGAAAGGGGAGAGATATCTCTGGCGAAAAGAGGGGAGATGATCTCCCTGGCGGATCGTGTCGAGCTTTTAAAATTTTTGATGGACGCCGTTGCCTTGCCCAAGACTGCGGAGACGACCTGGATTGAGAAAATCCGTTTTTTTCTGGTAAACCGCTGGCGTATTAAACTCGGAACCCTCGGACTTGTCAGCGTCATCTGGCTGCTGTTGGCCGGCCAACAGGATTTTGAGGTCACGCTTCAGGTGCCGGTTGACTTGATCAATCTTCCAACCAACATGAAAATCGTAGAGCCGACGAAACCGACCGTCAAAGTTGTTGCCAGGGGTCTGAGAAAAGACGCCAGCACTTTGAATGCGCGGGATGTCGATATAAAGCTGGACCTGTCCCGCGCTTCATTGAATCGAAAAACCTATCGGATAACCAAAGATCATGTCGCGCTTGCGTATCATCGAATCGATATCGTCCGGATCGAACCGACCGAAATTTCATTTGTTTTTGAGCAAAAAGAGCACCAGAGCCAATAATTATCTCAAATCGGAAGATCGGATGCGCGGAACTTTTCTTCGGAAAATCTGTCCAATCGAATGGAAGAACCTGTCAATCAGGCGGGAAATGTGACAGACCAGGATGCAATACTGGTAAAGGCCTTTCAACAAGGCGATAAAGAGGCTTTTGACAGGCTGGTTCAAACGCATCAAAAAACGGTTTTTAACATATGTTATCGGTTCCTTGGAGATTACAGCGAGGCGAACGATCATGCCCAGGAGACATTTATCAAGGCTTTTCGTTCAATATGCACTTTCAGATTTGAAGCCTCTTTTTCAACATGGCTTTATCGCATCACCGTTAACACCTGCATCAACCGCTTAAATTCGAAGTCATACCGGCAACAGAAAAAGCTGATCCGGTTCGAAGGAAAATCAGGAACGGAGAAGGGCGGGATGTCTTTTGAACCTGCGGATCCGGACCCGTTTCCTTTGAGTCAACTTGAATTAAAAGAAAAAGAAAATCTGATAAAAAAGGCGATCGGCTCCCTTCCGGCTGAACAGAAGGCGGTTGTGGTGCTGCGGGATATCGAAGGGATGCCGTATGAGGAGATCGCCGCCGTTACCGGTTCCAATCTGGGGACAGTCAAATCCAGGCTGGCCAGAGGAAGGCAATTGTTAAAGAATATGTTGAAGGATTACCTCGGATGACGATTTGTCATGAAATCAGAGAGCGCCTGAGCGAACATATGGACGGAATGCTGGATCCGGCAACCGCGGCTTCCGTAGATCACCATTTGGAGAGCTGTGCAAGTTGCCATAGTGAGTTCCAATCGCTCAAGCTACTTCAAAAAGAACTGGAATCGCTTCCTGAGGTTGAGCCGCCGCCGGACTTTTTAGACCGGCTCCATGAACGGATAGGACCCCGGTCGTTGCTTTCAGGGATCTTCAGGTCTCTATTTACACCGATTCGGATCAAATTGCCCCTGGAGCTGGCTGCGGCTGCTGTGGCAGGGGGAATGATTTTTTTCCTGGTTGACATCAATAAAGGGATGAAAGATCAGGTGGTTTCCAAACCTATTTTAATAGAAGAGATTCAGAAGGAAAAACCCCGGGAAGAAAGACCTTCCGGAATTAAAATTCCGGAAAAAGGCGGTGCAATCGGCGCGAAAAAGACGGTTTTCCCGGAGATGACATCAGAACGGATTTTGGAACTCTCCCTGATCGTGAAAAAAAGAGCACCCCAGACCTTGTCCCCGCCTGCGCCTGCGGCAGCTCTAAGCAAAAAGCCTGCTGAGCTGAAATCGGGAATACCGTTACAAGAGAAGCAGGAGCCTATTCGAGAAATTCATAAGATGAAAACCGCCTCGGGTTCATCCGATAAGCAGATGGATGCAGTCAAAGAGGATCGTGGCAGGCCGCCGCTTTCGGCAATGGAAGATGCCGGGTTCGAAGTGCAGAAAAAGATCGAATTGTCCGGGGGGAGGATCCTCGATGAATTTAGCAGCGGGTCCGTTAACGGTTTGATGACCGTTATCGCCCAAATCCCGGCGATCA
>Ga0154608_1197_pt1 | contig 12208 bp, 12 predicted proteins | sample Rifle2008BG13ft_FD_116037 | JGI IMG/M metagenome (GOLD analysis project Ga0154608, IMG submission 116037) | Deltaproteobacteria bacterium RBG_13_49_15 | reverse complement strand
AGGCGTCTTGAGGCGGTCATGATCGCAGCAGATCAAAACAAAATGTTCCTTATTTCAGGAAGCGGGGATGTGATCGAACCGGACACCGGGATCATGGGCATCGGCTCCGGAGGTGTTGCGGCGCAGAGTGCGGCGACAGTATTGGTCAACCACACGGACATGGATGCGGTTGACATTGTACGGGAAGCCATGAAGGTGGCCTCATCCGTCTGCGTCTTTACCAACGATGTCATTTCTGTTGAAGAGCTGTGAAGGCAAAACGGATAGCCAAAAATGAATGAATTGAAACCATCGGATATCGTAAAAGAGCTCGATGCTTATATCATCGGACAGAACAAAGCCAAGCGCTCCGTAGCCATCGCATTAAGAAACCGGTGGCGCAGACAGCAGGTCCCGAAAGGGCTTAGAGAAGAGATCGTTCCGAAAAACAGCATCCTGATCGGACCCACCGGGGTGGGGAAAACGGAAATCGCCAGACGGCTTTCCATTTTGACGGATTCCCCTTTTATTAAAGTGGAAGCTTCCAAGTTTACTGAAGTGGGATATGTGGGAAGGGACGTGGAATCGATCCTCCGGGACCTGGTGGAGATCACGGTCAACCGGATCAAATCCCGGGAGCAGGAATCGGTTCGGGAAAAGTCCTGGCAGCTTGCAGAAGAAAAGATGCTCGATCTTCTTCTTCCGAAGTCCAAAGAAGAGACGAGGCCTCAGGGGGAAGATCCCAAGAGTTCTCCTCTTGCTCTGATCTCGGCCAATCCGTCCGAATCCATATCCACGAGGGAGAAGCTGCGCACCATGATGCGTACCGGAAAATTGGATAACCGGTATGTGGATCTTGATGTTTCGGAAAAAGCCATGCCGGTTGTGGAAATTTTCTCCAACGTGGGGCTGGAGGAGATGGGGATCAATTTTCGTGACATGTTGGGAAGCATGCTGCCCAAAGGGACCAAACGACGGAAGGTCAAGGTTCCAGAAGCCATGGAAATTCTTGCCCAGGAGGAGACACTGCACCTTGTGGATATGGATCGGGTGATCGGTCAGGCTATTGAAAAGGTGGAACAATCCGGAATCGTTTTCATCGACGAAATCGACAAGATCGTCGGCAAAGACGGAGGGCATGGACCGGATGTCTCAAGGGAAGGCGTCCAGCGGGATCTGCTTCCGATCGTTGAAGGATCGACGGTCACCACCAAATACGGACCGGTGAAAACCGACCATGTTTTGTTTATTGCGTCGGGTGCTTTTCATGCGGTAAAACCCTCGGATTTAATTCCGGAACTTCAGGGGCGTTTTCCGATTCGTGTCGAACTGGAATCGCTCGGCAGCAAGGAATTCAAACGGATTTTAACAGAACCGAAAAATGCCCTGATCCTCCAGTATATAGAACTGTTAAAAACCGAAGGGGTAGATGTCGTTTTTCAAGACGAGGCCGTATCCGAGATTGCCCGAATCGCTGAAGAGGTCAATCAGCGCAGTGAAAATATCGGGGCAAGACGGCTTCATACCATCATGGAATGCCTTCTTGAAGATATCCTTTTTGATGCTCCGGATATTGAACCAAAGAAGATCATTATCGATAAACGATTTGTGGAGGATAAATTAAAAGACGTTGTCGAAAACGAAGATTTGAGCCGATACATTCTGTAATAGCGGGTGCACCGGTTTGAAAGGATCGAATAGGAAATGGACCATCCGGTTGCCGACATCCTGATAGAGGCGCTGCCGTATATCCGCCGGTTTTACGGCATGACCATCGTTATCAAATACGGCGGACACGCCATGGTTGACGAGCAGTTGAAGGAGGATTTTGCGCGGGATGTCACCCTGCTCAAATTCATCGGATTAAACCCGGTCGTCGTGCATGGAGGAGGGCCCCAGATAAATACAATATTGGAAAAGATGGGGGTAGAGCCTCAATTTGTCAGGGGGATGCGGTTGACGGATGAAGCCACCATGGACGTCGTGGAAATGGTCCTTGGAGGGAAGATCAACAAGGCGATCGTAACCCAGATCAATCATCAGGGCGGCAAGGCTGTCGGATTGAGCGGAAAGGACGGCGGGCTGATCATGGCCAAAAAGCTCCATATTGTTTACCAGGAGGACGAGAACAAACCGCCGGAGATCATTGACCCCGGACTGGTGGGGGAAGTGACACACGTCAACCCGGAGCTCATCCATACGTTGACCGGAAAAGGATTTATCCCCATCATTGCGCCGGTGGGCGGCGGTGAGGAAGGGGAAACCTATAACATCAATGCAGATCTGGTGGCCGGCAAAATCGCCTCATCCCTCAAGGCGGGAAGACTCATTTTTTTAACTGATGTCGACGGCGTGTTGGAACCGTCCGGCGAATTGATTTCCTCCATTAATGCGGATACGATTTTGGGTATGATCAAAGAAAAAAGCATCTCCGGCGGGATGATCCCCAAAATTGAGTATGCCCTGGACGCCCTTCAGAATGATGTCGGAAAGGTTCACATCATAAATGGAAAAAGACGCCATGCACTTCTCCTTGAACTGTTTACGGACAAGGGGATCGGAACGGAAGTGACTCTGGAAAAACCATGAGCCGATCAATCATCGAAAAAGCGGATCGCGTCATTTTCGCAACGTATCAGCGGCAGCCGGTTCTGATCCAAAAAGGGGAAGGATGCCGGGTGTGGGACTCCGAGGGGCGCACCTATACCGATTTTGTTGCCGGTATAGCCGTCTGCAACTTAGGGCATGCCCATCCGAGGATTGCAAAAGTCCTGTCGGAACAGGCCCGCACCCTGTGGCATGTTTCGAACCTGTACTATACGCAGCCGCAGGTTGAACTCGCCTCATATCTGGTTAAAAAGTGCTTTGCAGACCGGGTATTTTTTTGCAACAGCGGTGCGGAAGCGAACGAGGCGGCCATTAAACTGGCCAGAAGGTATTTCAAAGAAAAAGGAGAAAAAGACCGTTACCGGATCGTGGCCATGGAACAATCCTTCCATGGAAGAACAATGGCGACGTTGTCGGCTACAGGCCAGGAAAAAGTCAAAAGCGGTTTCGCTCCCCTGCTTGATGGATTCGATTTTGTCCCCTTTAACGACATTGAAGCACTTCGAAGGAAAATAAGCGGATCGACGTGCGCCGTGCTGATGGAACCCATTCAGGGGGAAGGGGGGATCAGATGCCCGGAAGCGGGATTTCTGGAATCGGTTAGGCGCCTATGCGACGAAACCCGATCCCTATTGATTTTTGATGAAATTCAAACCGGTATGGGGCGCACGGGCCGGCTCTTTGCCCATCAGCATTTCAATGTTGAACCGGATATCATGACGCTCGCCAAAGCCCTTGGGAACGGACTTCCCATCGGCGCCATGCTGGCCAGAGAAACGGTGGCCGGGGGGTTCGGGCCAGGATCGCATGCATCCACATTCGGCGGAACTCCCATCGTATGTGCGGCATCCCTTGAGGTTCTCAAAATCATGGACGAGGAGAAGGTTCCGGAACACTGCGCCGAAATCGGCGCCTATTTCAAAAAACAACTAGAGGAGTTAAAGGATAAATACGAATTCATTGAAGATGTCCGGGGGATGGGCCTGTTATTGGGAATGAAGGTGAAAGAAGAAGGAGATGCGATTGTCGGGGCATGCCGAGATCGGGGTTTTTTAATCAATTGCATCCAGGGGAATGTCCTTCGATTCGTTCCGCCCCTTATCATCGAAAAAGAAGAAATCGATTCCCTTATTTCCTGCCTTGACGATGTTTTGAACATGCTCACAAGGAAACGGGACGGGCATTCGCGAGGAGATATGTGAATGAAAAAAGATATTTTAACGCTCTGGGATTTGACTCCGGAGGATTTCAAGTATCTGTTTGAGCGGGCGATTCAACTGAAAAGTGAAAAGAAGAACGGGGTTTTTTCCAATATTCTTTCCGGAAGAACGCTCGGCCTTGTTTTTGACAAGCCTTCCACCCGAACCCGTATTTCCTTTGAAGCCGCAATGGCTCAAATGGGAGGAACTCCGATTTTCATCAATACCAGGGATTCACAGATTTCCAGAAACGAACCGGTGCGGGATACGGCCAGAGTCCTGTCGAGGTATCTGGATGCCCTTGTGATCCGGACCTTTTCCCAGGACCTGCTGATCGAATTTGCCGAGTTTTCAAGCATACCGGTTATTAACGCCTTAACCGATCTGTATCATCCCTGCCAGGTTTTAAGCGACCTGATGACAGTGATTGAACTGAAAGGGGGATACCGGGGATTCAAGATTGCGTGGATCGGGGATGGAAACAATGTCGCCCATTCATGGATCAATGCCGCAGCAATTTTGGGGTTTCATCTGGAGCTTGCCTGCCCGAAGGGGTATACCCCCAATGAAAAAATCCTTAAAAGGGCGATGGCTTCAGGGAAGGGAACCATTCGCACGAGCGAAGACCCGATCGCCGTTGCCAAAGATGCGGGTGTCATCTATACCGATGTCTGGGCCAGCATGGGGCAGGAACGGGAGCATGCATTCCGAAAAAAAACCTTCAAGCCATATTGCGTGGATGAAGAGCTCATTTCTCATGCGTCGACGGATGTGACTGTCATGCACTGTCTGCCGGCACACAGGGGAGAGGAAATCGGCGAAGCGGTATTGGAAGGCCCGCATAGCGCAGTGTGGGATCAGTCGGAAAACAAATTGCATATGCATAAAGCCATTCTGGAGACGCTCATCCGCTGACACCCTCGAAACCGATCCGGACTTTTAAAAGAAATTAAGAAATTATATTTGGGAAAAGAAAGGAACCGATACGTGCGCAAGGAGAAGATCAGCAAGGTCGTCTTAGCATATTCCGGAGGCCTGGACACGTCCGTAATACTTAAATGGCTTATTGAAACATACCATTGTGAAGTAATCACTTTTTCGGCGGATATCGGCCAGGAAGAAGAATTGGATCAAATCAAGGAAAAGGCGCTGTCAACCGGCGCATCGAAGGTATATGTTGAGGATTTGAAGGAAACCTTTGTGAAAGAATATGTCTTTCCGGCGTTTCGAGCGAATGCGATCTATGAAGGGCAATACCTGCTGGGCACTTCCATCGCCCGCCCCCTCATTGCCAAGCGACAGGTGCAAATTGCTGAAATGGAAGGGGCCGACACTGTAAGCCATGGCGCAACCGGAAAAGGAAACGACCAAGTCCGGTTCGAGCTGAGTTATTTCGCCCATAAACCCGGGATTAACGTCATTGCTCCGTGGCGGGAGTGGAATTTCCAGTCCAGGACCGCGTTGATGGATTTTGCCAGGATGCACGGCATTCCGGTGCCGGCAAATCCGGATAAACCTTACAGCATTGACAGAAATCTTTTACATATCAGCTATGAGGGGGGGATACTGGAAGATCCGTGGCTGCCGGCGCCGGATGATCTCTATACCCTGTCGGTTCCGCCCTGGAAGGCTCCGGATGAGCCGGAAGTGATCGAAATCACCTTCGAGAAAGGGGACCCTGTCGCCGTCAACGGCGAAACCCGTTCACCGGCGGCCCTTTTGAAGCAGTTGAATCTGCTCGGGGGGAAGCACGGCATCGGCCGGATCGATATGGTTGAAAACCGGTTCGTGGGAATGAAATCGAGGGGCGTATACGAAACACCGGGAGGGACTATTTTGCGCCTTGCCCATATGGCTGTGGAATCGATCACTATGGACCGGGAAGTCATGCATCTTCGGGATTCCCTGGTCCCGAAATACAGCGAATTGATTTATTACGGCTTCTGGTTTTCCCCTGAAATGAAGATGCTTCAGAAGATGATCGATGAAACCCAGCAAAACGTCTGCGGCGTTGTTTTGCTAAAACTCTACAAAGGGAATTGCTATGTTTTGGGAAGGAGATCGGACGCCTCGCTTTATCGTGAGGATTTTGCAACCTTCGAAGATGACACCGTATACAGTCAGAAAGATGCGGAAGGGTTTATTCGACTCAATGCCCTTCGATTGAAGATTCAACGGATGCTGGCGGATAAGGGGTGCGTTTGATCTAAATTATGCAGGAGCACAGGAGACGATATGGCTGAAAAACCATGGGGCGGACGGTTTTCTGAAAAAACGGATCGGATCGCCGAAATATTCACATCCTCCATCGATGTGGACCGCCGGCTCTATGCCCATGATATCGAAGGGAGTATCGCCCATTGCAAAACCCTGGCCAAGGGCGGCATCATCACCGGGGAAGAATCGGATGCTCTGATTCAGGGCCTTGGCAAAATCAAACGAGATATCGAACGGGAGGAGTTTGAGTTTGATGAAGGGCTCGAGGATATTCACATGAATATCGAAGCCCGACTGGTCAATGACCTGGGAAAGGTCGCCCAAAAGCTCCACACGGCCCGAAGCCGTAACGATCAGGTCGCGCTGGATGTCAGGATGTATTTGAGGGATGAGACGACGGTCATTATTAAAAATCTGATCCGTTTGAGAGAGGTAATCCTGGATCTGGCGTCCGCTCATATTGACATCGTCCTTCCCGGTTATACGCATCTTCAGAGAGCGCAGCCGATTCTGCTCTCCCATCATTGGATGGCCTATTATGAAATGTTTTCAAGGGATACCGAACGCTTTGGAGATGCGCTGGGTCGAATCAACGTCATGCCCCTGGGAAGCGCTGCCATCGCCGGAACGACATACCCGATTGACCGCCATTTCACGGCAAAACTCCTTCATTTTCCAAAGGTTGCCGAAAACAGCATTGATGCGGTTTCAGACCGGGATTTCATAATCGAGTTTTTATCCGCAGCCTCCATCACCATGGTTCATTTCAGCCGATTATCCGAAGAACTTGTTCTTTGGTCATCATCGGAATTTGGTTTTATCGAAATTCCGGATGCCTTTGCCACCGGCAGCAGCATTATGCCTCAGAAAAAAAATCCGGACATACCGGAACTGGTCAGGGGGAAGTCTGGAGTGGTCTTCGGGAATCTCATGGCAATCCTCACGATCATGAAATCACTCCCACTGGCGTACAACCGGGATATGCAGGAGGATAAAGCTCTTTTATTTGAGGGTTCGGATGTTCTTAAAGCCTGCCTGGAAGTCTACCATCGGATGCTTCCGAAATTAAGCATTTCACGAGAAACCATGGGAAGGGCTGTTTCTTCGGGCTTTTTAAACGCTACCGATCTGGCCGATTACCTGGTGGCGAAAGGAATGGTTTTCAGGGATGCTCATAAGTGTGTAGGAGAAGCGGTCAGATATGCGGTGTCCAAGGGAAAAGAACTTCAGGATCTGACAATAGAGGAATTGAAAGCCGTCTCATCGTTAATTGATAAAGATGTCTATCCGCTTCTGGAAGTGGATTCTATGATCAACCGGAGGACATCTTACGGAGGGACGGCAAAACGATGCGTGTTATCTGCCATTGAAAACGGAAAAGCCCGGATAAAAGAAGAGATGAAACCCTATTGCAAGACAGGTGAAAAAGCCGGAAAGAAGCCATAATCGGGAATCACCCACCCGCCCATGGCGGACAAGACTTCGATTTATCCGCCTCTGGAGGATTTATCCGCCTTCGGCGGATCGATAGAAAAGAGTATCCGATTGAATCGCAATATCCCTTTCACATATGCCGTGCTTTTTCTGATGTCGGCTCCGCTATTTTGCTTTATCGGCGGATGTGGTAAAAAAGGACCGCCGGTGGCGCCTGGCGCTAAACCGCTTCCGGCTGTAAGCGATCTGCGGTTGACCATGGGGACCGACCGGATCTGGTTGTCCTGGTCGATCCCGGATGAAATGAATAAGATATCCGCCGGGATAAAGGAATTTGCAGTATATCGCTCTAAAGTCAGCGCAACCGAACCGGCGTGCAAGGATTGTCCGATCCTTTTCAAGCGGATAGCTCAGGTACCCCTTGAAATTCATTTAAAAGAGGAGGCGGTCGGCAGGCCTTTCAGTTATGGGGATCGGGTGGAAAGCGGAAACCATTACATTTATAAAGTCACCGTACTGATGAAAGACGGGAGGGAAAGCCCTGATTCGAATTTTGTTCCATTCTCAAATTGAGGGTTGGGAATTTTATGCATCATTTTACCTATCGCAATGACGAACTCTACTGTGAAGAACTTCCGGTAAAAATCATTGCCGAATCGGTAGGGACACCCTTTTATCTTTACAGCCATGCCACGTTGTCACGACATTTTCATGCCTTTTACGATGCCTTTGAAGGGGTTGAGAGGCTGATCTGTTATTCAGCAAAAGCCAATACCAGTTTGGCCATTTTGAAGCTTTTTGCATCCATGGGGGGCGGGCTCGATATTGTTTCAGGCGGTGAGCTGTATCGAGGGCTTTTAGCCGGATTTCCTCCTGAAAAGATCGTTTACAGCGGTGTCGGAAAACGTGTGGATGAAATCGACATGGCTCTTGAAAAAGGGATCCTCATGTTCAATGTGGAATCACTTGAAGAACTCGATCTTTTGAATCAAAGAGCCGGCCGAATCGGAAAAAGAGCGCAAGTAGCCCTCCGCGTCAATCCGGATGTGGATCCCAAAACCCATCCCTACATTGCAACGGGTCTTAAAAATAACAAATTCGGGATTGACGCGGAATCTGCCATAGAAGGGTATAAAGCAGCAAAGCGACTCCCCAACATCAGGATACTTGGGATAGATTGCCATATCGGATCACAGATCACCGAGGCAAAACCGTTCAGGGACGCCCTTGAAAATCTGAAAGGACTGATCCATGAGCTTAAGAGGCTCGGGATACCGCTTGAATACCTGGATATGGGGGGAGGCCTTGGAATCATCTATGATGATGAAACCCCGCCGCTTCCGAACGAATATGCCAAAGCCATTGTCGATTCCCTTAAAAGGATCCATTTGAAACTGATTCTTGAGCCCGGGCGGGTGATTGTCGGGAACGCAGGGATTCTGGTGGCCAAGGTGCTATACCGGAAGAAAGGAAAAGCCAAGGAATTCGTGATCGTGGATGCCGCCATGAACGACCTGATCCGACCTTCTCTCTATCATGCCTACCACTCTGTTTGGCCGGTCGTCAAAGCCGGAACAAAAACCATTATTGCGGATCTGGTAGGTCCGATCTGCGAAAGCGGGGATTTCCTGGCGTTGGATCGATCCATCGCCGATGTTAAAAGAGATGACCTTCTGGCCGTCATGAGCGCAGGCGCCTATGGATTTGTCATGTCTTCCACCTATTGCTCAAGACCGCGGATCCCCGAGGTGATGGTCAGGAAAGACCGGTTTCATGTCATCCGGGAGCGGGAAACCCATGAGGACCTGGTGAGGGGGGAATCCCTCCCGCCGTTTATTACATGAATCCGGTATGAAAATTGGCAAAAACATGAAAAAAATACCATTTGTTAAAATGAGCGGCAGCGGAAATGATTTTATCATCATCGACAACCGGAATTCCATTCTGGAAGAAACCACCCTCCCGGCTTTTATCGCCGGGGTATGTCGAAGACGGCTGTCCGCCGGAGCAGACGGCCTGATTCTTGTGGAAAGAGGGGAAGGCGTCGATTTCAAGTGGCGCTTTTTCAATAGCGACGGAGGCAGAGCGGAGATGTGTGGAAACGGTGCACGATGTGTTTCCCGGTTTGCTCTCTTAAAAGGAATTGCCGGTCCTGAGATGTCGTTTGAGACGGATACCGGAATCCTTTCGGCTCAGGTGAGCGGGAACCGGGTCAATGTTACGATGCCCGATACAAGGAACCTCCGAATCGATTATCCCCTGGATACGGCAGGCGGCCGGGTCACGGTCAGCAGTGTTCATACGGGAGTTCCACATCTGGTATGGGAGGTCGCCGATTTAGACGGAATCGATGTAAAAGGACTTGGGAGAGAGCTCCGATACCACAAGCACTTTTCGCCTGCCGGAACGAATGTGAATTTTATTTCGGTCAAAGCCGATAAAACCATCCGGCTAAGAACGTATGAGCGGGGTGTTGAAGATGAAACGCTTGCCTGCGGCACGGGCGCGATTGCCGGCGCCGTTGTCATGGCGGTAAAGACCCAACTTTTATCCCCGATCCGCGTGGAACCTATGGGTGGCGGTTATCTCAACATCCACTTTCACATGGCGGATGGACAATTTACCGGGATCCGCCTCGAAGGTGATGCGCGGGTCATCTACGAGGGCGAACTATGGGAAGATGCATGGAATGACGGAGGAATGAAAGCGCTATGATGTCTATTGAAAAAGCGGAAAGACTCAAAACCCTTCCCCCTTATTTATTTAAGGAGCTCGACAGGCAGAAGGAAGAAGTTCGAAAAAAAGGGATGGATATTATCGACCTGGGTGTCGGAGATCCGGATCTCCCGACTCCGGCCCATATCATCGAAGCTTTGAAACGGGCCTCATCGGATCCGGCCAATCACCGGTATCCGTCCTATACCGGAATGGAGAATTTTAAGAGTGCCGCAGCGCACTGGTATCGGCGCCGCTTCAATGTCGACCTGGATCCGAAACGCGAAGTCGTCACACTGATCGGTTCCAAGGAAGGGATAGCCCACATCCCTCTGGCGTTCATCAATCCCGAAGATGTAGCGCTCGTTCCAAGCCCCGCATATCCGGTCTATAATATCGGTGTTCGGTTTGCCGGAGGAAAACCGTATGCGATGAACCTTGTCAAAACAAACGATTTCCTGCCGGACCTGAACGCCGTACCTGAAGAAATCGCCAAAAAAGCCAAATTGATGTTTATCAATTATCCAAACAACCCGACCTCTGCTGTTGCTTCCGAAGATTTTTTCCGAAGGGTTGTGGATTTTGCCGCCGCCTTTAAGATCATCGTTTGTCATGATGCGGCGTATTCTGAAATGGCATTCGACGGATACCGGCCGATGAGTTTCCTCCAGGTCAAAGGCGCAAAAGAGGTCGGAATCGAGTTTCATTCTCTTTCAAAAACATACAACATGACCGGGTGGCGTATCGGATTTGCGGTAGGACATGCCGAAGTTATCAACGCTCTGGGCCAGATTAAAAGCAACATTGATTCCGGGGCCTTTCAAGCAGTGCAAATTGCCGGAATCGCAGCGCTGGAAGGGGATCAATCGTTCATTGAAAAGATGAACCGGGAATACGAAGCACGCCGGGATATCCTGGTCAACGGTCTTTTAGAGTTAGGCCTTTCCGTCTCCAAGCCGAGGGCGACCTTTTATGTTTGGATAGGGATTCCAAGAAATTATACGTCTGCCGAATTTGCAAGCCGGTTGCTGGCAAAAGCCGGAGTGGTCGCTACTCCGGGGAACGGATTTGGTGAGGCCGGAGAAGGGTATATTCGAATGGCCTTGACAGTGAACCGGGAACGGATGCAGGAGGCTGTCGAAAGGCTCCGCTCCATCGGCATTTAGTCCGCCGATGGATCACATTGTCTATATTTCCGTCGGATCCAACATGGGAAACCGGCTCGAAAACTGCAAATTCGGAATTGCCGAATTGGTCAGGAATGGAAAATCGGTTTTGATGGATCTTTCCCGGTTTTATGTCACCGAACCGGTCGATTATCAGGATCAGGATTGGTTCGTGAATGCCGTCTTTAAAATCAAAACCGATCTCGTACCATCCGTTTTGTTCGAAAAGATCAGGAGGATCCAGCAAAATGCCGGCCGTCCCGAGGATGCCATCCGTTTCGGCCCGCGGATTCTGGATATGGATATCCTGTTTTACGATGACGGATTAATGAATACCAAGGAGCTCATCATCCCGCATCCAAGGATGCATAAAAGACGCTTTGTATTAAAGCCCATTTGTGATATAGCGCCGGATATGGTTCATCCGATGTTGAAGAAAAGCATGAAACATTTGCTGGATCAACTCGATGAACATTCTCAAAAGGTGTTTCTGTATTGACCCGATTGCTCATCATCATCGGCGTTGGTTACTTTTGTTTCCGGCTATTAAAGATGTGGGTGCTTCGAAACCGATCGAATCGACGCCCATTTTTAAACAAAGGGCCGGATCCGATAGCCGATGTCATGATACAGGACCCCTTCTGCCGGGTTTATTTTCCTAAAAGACAGGGAGTTCATTATCAATATAAAGGGAAGGATCTTTATTTCTGCAGCACCTCTTGCCGGGATCGATTTCTGAGTGAACGACCTTGATGGGGGCGGATATCGCAACGATTCCATTCAATGTACTCACCCCGGTTGGCCGCTCACCCGTTAACGGATAAGGGGATCAAGGCCTTTTTACCCTGCAGTTGCATAAAAAACATGACAAGGTATAGAAAAAAAGAATGA
>Ga0154608_1013_pt3 | contig 12347 bp, 9 predicted proteins | sample Rifle2008BG13ft_FD_116037 | JGI IMG/M metagenome (GOLD analysis project Ga0154608, IMG submission 116037) | Deltaproteobacteria bacterium RBG_13_49_15 | reverse complement strand
CATGGCCCCAGGTGGAATATGTGGTTTCAAACTCGGAGTCGAAATTCTTATTTGTGGAAAATGAGGAGCAGCTCGATAAATATCTCAAATTCAAAGAGAATGTACCCTATCTTAAAAAAGTGATTATATGGGACACGGAAGGGCTCCGGCATTTCAGGGATCCCATGGTCATGACATTCGAGGAACTGATTAAGATCGGCGAAGAAGCGTCCCGTTTGCATCCGGAGCGTTTCGGGTCGACAATTAAAGAGATATCCGGAGATGATCTGTCGGTTTTGATATATACATCAGGAACGACCGGCCCGCCGAAAGGGGCCATGCTCACCCATGCCAATTGTGTATGGATGGGGCATGCCATCACCACGGACAATCCGATGTATGAAACCGACGAGGTTCTTTCATTTCTTCCTTTATGTCATATCTTTGAACAACTCTTTACCGTTTTGGGCCACGTCTTCTGCGGGTATATCGTTAATTTTATCGAAAAACCGGATACGGTGACTCAAAACATGGTGGAGGTTTCACCAACCGTCGGGTATGCCGTTCCGAGAATCTGGGAAAAATATTACAGCGCCATCCAGATCCGCATGTCGGATGCCACGTATTTCAAGCGGATGGTTTATCATTTCGCGATTGCGATCGGAAGGAAACGGGCGGCACTGATGATGAGCTTCAAGCCCGTTCCTTGGTATCTTTCGACTCTTTATATGTTTGCCGTAATCACTGTTTTCAGGAAGCTAAAAAAACGGATGGGGTTTGACCGGATACGGATCGCTATTTCCGGAGCCGCTCCAATATCACCGGATATCCTCCAATATTTTCAGGCCATCGGCGTGAATCTGGTCGAAGCATACGGGCAGACCGAGGGAACCGGCGTTACGACGGTTTCCAGGCTCGGCAGGGTGAAGTTTGGAGCGGTGGGACAGCCTCTGACCGGCGAGGAAGTTAAAATTGCCGAGGATGGTGAAATTCTGGTGAGATCGCCAGGTGTTTTCAAGGGGTATTTTGGAAACCCCAAGGCAACGGCTGAAACCGTCAAAGACGGATGGCTTTATTCGGGAGATATCGGGGAATTGGATAAAGACGGATATTTGCATATCACCGATCGAAAGAAGGATATCATCGTAACCGCAGGCGGAAAAAACATTACCCCTCAATATATCGAAAACCAGTTAAAAGCGAGCATTTATATCAATGATGCCGTTGTCATCGGAGATCGCAGGAAGTATCTCACATGCCTTATCATCATCGATGAGGACAACGTGGTTAAATACGCTCAGGACAATAAGATCCAGTTTTCAACCTATAAAGATTTGACCTTGCATCCGGCGGTAAATAAACTCATTCAAGACGAGATCGATCGGGTGAACGAAACCCTGTCACGGGTGGAACAGATTAAAAAATTTACCATCCTACCGAAAAAATTATATGAAGAAGACGGAGAGGTCACCCCCACCATGAAAGTCAAACGAAAGAATGTGAACGAAGCATTCAAGGACCTAATCGAAGCGATGTACCGCGCTTGAATCGACCTTCCTAATCCCCTGATTCCAACCCGACGGAGACGGACAAAACGCTTTCATGTTTAAAACGTCAGGATCTATCCGCCTAAGGCGGATTTATTCTGAACCGGAGAGGTAGCCAATCAATTTAAAAAAGATGGAGCCGGACGAGGTTCAAGCATCTTGACTTGATAGGCAAAACTCCCTATGAATAACCATTTTCAAAGGGGTTACGGGTGAAAGAAAAAATAAAAACCATGATCTATCATGCGGCCCTGAAAGCCCATCAAAAAGGGATACTTCCTTCCCCTGAATTCGGCGAAGTTGAGGTGGAGGAGCCCAAAATGGAAACTCACGGGGATTTTTCGACCAACTTTGCCATGACTTCGGCTTCCAGGCAGAAAATGCCGCCGCGAAACGTCGCCAAAGCGGTTCTTGACCATCTTTCGGATCCGGATCATTTGGTTGAACGATCGGAGATGGCCGGTCCGGGGTTCATCAATTTTTTTATTCGGCCAAGTGCGTGGTCTCCCATTCTAAAAACCATCCACGCCCAAAAAGGGCGTTTCGGCTTCTCTGAAATAGGGAAAGGAAAACGGGTTCAGGTGGAATACGTCAGTTCCAATCCCACAGGCCCTCTTCATGTCGGCCATGGACGGGGCGCGGCCGTGGGGGACAGTGTGGCCAATATTCTTTCGTTTTGCGGTTACAATGTTCAGAGGGAATATTATGTAAACGACTCGGGGAGGCAGATTGAGACGCTTGGGCGTTCGGTACTGTTGCGCTTCAAAGAGCTTTTAGGGGAAAAATCCGATTTCCCTCCGGAATATTACCAGGGGGATTATATCCGGGGCCTGGCTAAAGAAGTGATGGATATTAAAACAAAACCCGATTTTGAGTCGGATGAAGAAGGAATCTCTTTTTGCGCGAGGTATGCAGCTAAAAATATTACAGAGGGGATGCGCCGGGACCTCGAGCAATTTGGTGTCGTGTTCAACCGATGGTTCAGTGAGCAAAGCCTCTACGATTCGGGTAAAGTGGATAATGTTCTTAAAGAACTGCACAATCGGGGAATGGTCTATGAAAAAGACGGCGCCCTTTGGTTTCAAAGCAGCCGCTTCGGGGATGAAAAGGACCGTGTTGTAATCCGGAAGGGGGGGCAGGCGACTTATTTTGCTTCGGATATCGCCTACCACAAGGACAAGTACGACAGGGGGTTTGAACGTGTGATCGATGTTTGGGGAGCGGATCATCATGGGTACATTCCCCGGATGTCGGCAGCCGTTCAGGCGTCCGGACATCGAAAGGACCAATTTCAGGTGATCCTTGTCCAACTGGTGAATCTGCTCAGGGGCGGTCATCCGGTGGCCATGTCCACGCGGGCGGGTGAATTTGTGACACTAAAGGATGTCATGGATGAAGTGGGAAAAGATGCTGCCCGATTTATTTTCTTAACCCGTCATCACGAAAGCCCTCTGGATTTTGATCTGGAAGTGGCAAAAAAGAAGTCCAATGACAACCCGGTTTATTATGTCCAGTATGTCCATGCCCGGATATCCAGCATCATACGGAAGGGAAAGGAACGTGGAGCCGCCGAGACCGTTAGCGGTGATAAACCGATTGAATGTTTAAGCGCTTTGGAAGAGATTCAACTCCTGAAGGCGCTTTCCCGGTATCCCGATGTTGTGTGCTGCAGCGCCGAATTCATGGAACCGCATCGCATCACCTTTTTTTTGATGGAGCTTGCCTCTCTGTTTCATGCATATTACAATAAACATCGGGTATTGACCGAGGATCCCGGATTAACCAGTGCCAGGATGAGCCTGGTTTTGGCTGTAAAAGAGGTCATCCGAAACGGTTTGTCTCTGCTTGGGGTGTCGGCCCCTGAAACCATGTAGGTGACGGAAATGGCCGACAGCGAAAAAGAACAGCGCATTGAAGATCCCCGGAAATCTTCCCATAAAGGCAAGGGGAAAGGCGCCGCGATATGGATGCTGATGCTTCTTTTAGTTTCCGGATGGATGTTTTTCTTAGGGGTCCTCGTGGGAAGAGGAACTTCTCCGCTCCGGTATGACATCGAGGCCATAGAGAAGAGGCTGGCGGCTGCAAAAGAAGCCTCATTTAAAAGAGAGGTGAAACGATTTCAGATCCCTGCAGAGAAGGAGGAAGGAAAGGCGGATCTTGGATTTTATGAGGCCTTGAAAGAATCAAAGACAAGTGCACAGAAGAAATCCCAAGACGCGACCATAAAAGAAACAAAGCCTCCGGAAATCCCCGAGAAAAAGGAAAAACTTGCCGCGAATTCCGATGCCGCAACGGTTCAGCCGGGTGAAGCGGCCGATAAACCCGGTCCGGGTGAAAAAGGGAAAGAGCCTTCATTGAGTGCTGAGAATGAAAAGGCATTGACCCTTCAAATTGCTTCATTTTACAGCCGCCAGGATGCGCAACGCCTGGTTCAGGAATTAAAAGATCGCGGATATCCGGCGTATTGGACACTTGGGTTCGTCCCCGGGAAAGGGATCTGGCACCGGGTAAGAGTCGGTGGATTCACCAGCCGGGAGGAGGCTGGGAAAATGATGATGGAGTTGAAAAAGGAGCGCTACACCCCGGTCATCGTCAATAATCAGTCCCAGTAAAGAAGCCATGAACATTACTGAAGAAGAAGTCCTCCGGGTGGCGGACCTTGCCCGGCTCGAGCTAAAAAAGGATGCGGTTCTTCGCCTTTGCCGGCAGATCGGAGAGGTTTTGGGATATATCGAACTGTTGAATCAGGCGGACACGACACAAGTGTTGCCTACCTCCCACGCCATCGTTTTGACCAACGTCCTTCGGGAGGATAAGGTGGGAACCCATCTGAACAGGGAACTGGCCCTTTCCAACGCTCCGGAAAAAGATGAGGGCAATTTCATTGTTCCAAAGATTATCAAAACATAAGAAAGCCCGGTATTCATGAGCCTGTATCCCCTTTCCATTTATGAAGCCGGCAAGCTTCTTCAGAAAAAAGAGATCTCTTCTCAGGAATTGACCCGATCCGTCCTGAATCGGATTTTTGCTTTGGAAGAACGGGTCGGCTCTTATATCACCATTGCGGAAGAAAAGGCGCTGGAACAGGCCAAGCAGGCGGATTATCGGATTGCAAAAGGAGAAATCACACCCTTGACCGGAATTCCGATTGCCGTTAAGGATCTCATTTGCACACAGGGGATCCGCACCACATGCGCTTCTAGAATTTTAGAAGATTTTGTCCCTCCATATGATGCGACGGTGATCCGAAAACTCAAAGAAGCCGGAGCGGTCATCCTTGGAAAGTTGAATATGGACGAATTCGCCATGGGGTCGTCTACCGAATATTCGGCCTTTAAGATCACCCGGAACCCATGGGACCTGTCACGCACCCCCGGCGGCTCCAGCGGAGGGGCCGCGGCCGCGGTTTGTGCGGATATGTGCCTGGGCGCTCTTGGTTCGGATACCGGAGGATCGATCCGGCAACCGGCATCCCATTGCGGGGCAGTGGGGATGAAGCCGACCTACGGAAGGGTTTCCCGCTTCGGACTGGTGGCATTTGCCTCTTCCCTGGACCAGATCGGACCAATAACCAAATGCGTCAGGGACAATGCCCTTTTGATGAATGAAATTGCAGGACATGACCCATCGGACTCCACCTCGGCCTTTGAAGACGTTCCCGATTTTTGCCGGACTTTGGATAGCGGATTGAATGGAATTGTTTTCGGCGTTCCGAAGGAATATCAATTTCTTGAAGGGCTTGATCCGGATGTTTCGGATGCAGTCGCAAAAGCGATCCGAACGATTGAAAGTCTGGGCGCCCGATGCATTGAAATTTCTCTTCCGCATACCGCGTATGCCGTGGCCGCTTACTACGTTATTGCTCCTTCTGAAGCCTCTTCGAATCTTGCCCGGTACGACGGCGTGAAATATGGACTCAGGGACCGGGATGAAACCGACCTCCGTCTGATGTACAATCGAACCCGGTCAAAAGGCTTCGGTGTCGAGGTACAGCGGCGGATTATTATCGGAACCTATTGCCTTTCCGCTGGATATTACGATGCTTTTTATAAAAAAGCATCCCAGGTCCGAACCTTGATTGCAGATGATTTTAAAAGAGCTTTTGAAAGATGCCATGTAATCCTTTCTCCGGTTGCCCCCACACCGGCTTTTCGCATCGGAGAGAAGGCTGAGGATCCGCTGACGATGTATCTGTCCGACGTGTTTACGTTATCTGCGAATTTGGCCGGAATTCCCGGAATCTCGATCCCTTGCGGATTCTCTAGAGAGGGGCTTCCCATAGGGGTGCAGCTGATGGGGAACCATTTTCAGGAAGAGTTGCTGTATCGAGCGGCGCACCAATTTGAAACGGCAACGGAGTTCCATTTAAAAAAACCCGAAATATAAAGGAACAGCAGTGGATATCTCACCGGAAGGCGAAGACCTGAGAAAAGCAGTGAAGTGGATATGGGCCGAATCCGCATCGGATCCAAGCAAAGGCCTCAGCGATCTTATCCGGGAAGCCTGCCTTAAGTTTGACCTGTCGCCCTTAGAAGCGGAATATTTGCTGAAGGCCGTTCGTCCGCCAAACGAAAAACCGTAAGATCAAGCCGGATCGGGCTCATTCCAAAGGGCTTGCTGGAGGAGCATTGTCGAATATCAAAATCCTGCCGGAGATCCTTTCCAACAAGATTGCCGCCGGTGAGGTTATTGAAAGGCCGGCGTCGGTTGTTAAAGAACTTTTAGAAAATGCACTTGACGCAGAAAGCTCTAGACTCCTCATCGAAGTGAAAAACGGCGGAAAGTCCCTGATCCGGGTCTCGGACGACGGCGCCGGCATGGAGCATGACGATGCCCTTCTCTCTTTGGAGCGATATGCAACCAGCAAAATCTTTCTGGATAAAGACCTATTTTCCATCCGAACGCTGGGTTTCAGGGGCGAGGCTCTTCCCAGCATCGCCGCGGTTTCCAGAATGATCCTTTCAACCAACGACGATCCGAATCGCCCTGGCACGGAAATCCTTGTTGAGGGGGGTAAAATCAAGCAGGTCAACCTGACCGGCGCCCCAAGGGGGACCATGGTGACCGTGAAAGACCTTTTCTTTAACGTTCCGGCAAGGCGAAAGTATATGAAGGGGGACCGCACGGAAATGGGTCACATTGTCGATACGCTTGACAGGATCGCCTTGGGACGTCCCGGAATTGTTTTTGATCTTACCGCCGATAACCGATCGGTGAAACGCTATTCCGCAACAGATCAACCCTCCCTCCGTGCCGTCGACATTCTTGGAAAAACAGTCACCGATAAGATGCTGGAGATCCGGTTAAAGAACGGAGACTTATCTGTAAGGGGATGGATTCTATCTCCTGATGAGGCACGAAGTACTACCCGGGGGATCTATATTTATGTCAATGACCGATTTGTCAGGGACCGGGTGGTCTTGCATGCGCTTCTGGAAGGATACAAAGGAGCGCTTGTGAAAGGGGTTTTTCCTTTGGCGATCCTCATGATCCATCTTCCTCCGGACCAGGTGGATGTCAATGTCCATCCGACTAAAAATGAGGTCCGGTTTTTAAAACAACGCGATGTTCACGATGCCATATCGGCTGAAGTATCCAGGGTTCTTGAAAGGTCAAGACGTTTCAGGTGGACTCCGGTCAGGAAAACGGAATCCGAAATCGGATCGGTTGCAGAACCCGTTTCAACGTTTATCCGGGAGGAAAAATACGATCCTCTTCCGGAAGACAGGGTTTTACCTCATGATCTTAATTCGATGGAGCAGAGGCCGCTATGGAAATCCCATCCGCTTGAACCCTTGCGCGTGATCGGTCAGTTGCGAAACACCTACATCCTGTGCGAGACAAAAGAAGGTCTTCTGTTGATCGATCAGCATGCCGCCCATGAACGGATCATCTACGAGCGGATGAAAAAAATGGAAGAATCCGGGGAAAAAAGCGGACAACGGCTGTTGATCCCGGAAACCATTGATCTGGGATACCGTGAAGCCCGGGTTCTCGAGCGGCTGATATCGCCGCTTTCCGGATTTCAGCTGGAAATCGAGCCGTTTGGCGAGAACACCTTTGTGATTAAAACCGTCCCATCCATTCTGACCGGAGTGAATCCGGTACACCTCATTTCAGAGATGACCGGGAAAGCGGCGGAAACCGGTTTTGCAGATACGGTTGAAGCGGCCATCGATCACTGCCTTTCCGTCATGGCCTGTCATGGAGCCATCCGTGCTCATCAAATGCTTTCTCCCGAACAGATGGAAGTGTTGATTAACGATCTGATGGAGTGCGTGAATCCGGCGCATTGCCCGCATGGACGGCCTGTTTTTATTGAATGGAATATTTTATCCCTGGAAAAGGCGTTCCAGCGGAAGATCTGAATGTTAAGCGGGGTCGCTGAGAAGCTTATGTTTGATCGTCTTCACCAGGTCATCCCTCCCCTTGCCGGCTAAAAGAGGAAGGATCTCCAGGTAAAACGATTGGCGTTCCCGGATCCGGATACTGAACCCGGATAGCATTTCCGGTTTAACGTCTTTTTCGACAAAAGCACCGGTTTTGTGGAGAGTTCCTGCGGCAAGAAGCTCCAGCATGGTCCTTACACATTTTTCGCACCTCCCGCAGTTTAGCCGGTCGGGAACATTCGCCAGGCAAACCCTCAGGTTCTGAAAAGCGGCATCCCAGTTTGACACCAATTCGATCTTTTCCATCCGCGACATGGCGAGGTCACGGTGGATGATTCCGAGGTCATAGCTGGAGTAAAACGGGTCCAATAAGGGATGGGAACCGCATGGGTGAAGGTGGGGGATGTCGTATGAGGAAGCGATATACGCAAGGCGGATCCGTTTGGCAAACGCATGGGCAACCGAGGCAAGAACAGCCCCGAAAAATTTATTCAGCCACAGATCCCTGTCGTCGCAAAGATGGCGGATGTTGGTATAAACCGGTATCAGATTGACACCGGCGTCAGCGGCAACATGGGAAAGGGATGCGATTGCCCGATCAAAGACATGATACTTCATCCCCCTTTGGATTACACCGCCGATGTCAAAACCATGCATCATGATGCAGTCTTTGACAAATCCGGGATGATCCCTGGGGAAATTCAAATGGTTGACTCGAAGCGCCGCCAGAGAATCGATCCCTCCGGACAAAAAAAGAGCGGCGCGTCGAAGGGGAGCCGGATATTTAGGAAAAGTCAACGGTTTGGCTTCAATGATAAGGGGACGATATTGTCCGTGCGACCATTGAACCATCAGGGCCTGAACGGTCTCCAACCCCTCCTCAAGGGTAGGGCAGATTTTTTCATTTAATGAAATTCTCCGTTCTCCGAAATGCATTGCAGGAATGATGCATCCTACCAAAAATGGATGAATATTTTCGGATAAATCCCCGGCAAACGGGGGTATGGTTTCAATATAGAGCTCACGTTTAGGCTGGCTGCAATCCTCCCAATCGACCATGACCCGAAGCCGCATCCGATCGTTGATCTTTTCCAATGTGAGATCCGAAAGGCGCAATTAAAGAAATCCTTTACCCTTTATGTATGGTTAGACGATGGTTGGATACGCTCCCAAACATATTGCACGACATGACGGGCTACATCCACTCCGGTTGCTGCCTCTAGTCCTTTGAATCCCGGAGAGTAGTTGACTTCGATAACATATGGACCTTCCTGTTGATCGATCATTACATCGATTCCGGCGATATCAAGGCCGATCGTATCTGATGCTCGGACGGCCAGCGATTCAACCAGGGGTTCAAGATCGACTTTTTTGCTTTTTCCGGTCAGGTGGAAGTTGGCCCTGAAATCCCCGGGGTTGGGAGAAAGCTCCATAGCTCCTACCGGTTTTTTCCCGACCATCAGGATCCGGATCTCGCGGCGTCGGCCCGGCGGAATGAAACGCTGCACTAAAAGTCCGGTGCGCCTGTCGAGTTGAGTTTCCACCATGGAATGGATTTCGGCCTCTGTAGTAATGAGCATGACGCCGTTTCCCTGACGGCTGCTGATCTGTTTGGCCACGACCGGGAGTCCTCCCAACTGAGAAACGGCATGACGGAATCCTTCAGGAGTGTTGACGAGTATGGTCTCCGGAACCGGGATTCCGACAGCGGAAAGGGTTTGTGCGGTTAAAAACTTATCTTTGGAGAGGCGGATGGCGTCTGCGCCATTTATCACGGGTATCCCCATTAGGTCGAAATGGCGAATAAGGCTCAAACATGTATCGCCCAGTGTAGCGCCCTGCCGCGGCAGAACGACATCCGGCATCGGGTCCGGTTTCGGACTCAAACCCAAGGCATCCGTCTTGACGGTCGGCCAAATCCGGTAAGGATGAATCAAAGCTGCCCGGTGCCCTTTTTCCCGGGCAGCTTCAATGAGCCGATAATTGGGGTGATAATCTTCCCCTCTGACAGTGATCAGACCAATGTTCATTGGTATCCGTCTTTTTTTTCGAGCATCCAGCTTGGAACCCACACCCCCACCTCTTTTCCCGTTTGATGACTATAAAAAGTGGCAACTTTCTGTGTGTTGTTTCGGATCGCCATTTTTTGGGTGGCAAGGTTGTCTTCGCTGATAATGGAGTAAAGCTTTTTATCTCCGACCCTGGCCGTAAGTCCTTCCAAAAGTCGGGTTCCTATTCCCATCCCACGGTATTCGGGCCGGACCGAGGTATATCCCCTCTCAAGATAATCGCTAAAATCAAAGCCGGCCCGCCTGCTTAGCGATTTTACGTATTCCTCTCTCGGATGCTTGAGGCTCGAATTTCCGGCAATGACCCCTTCGTCTTCAGCATACCCGATTAAAAACGCCCGCTCAAGGTTATACCTGACCCAGCGGGTATCCACGGATCCCCCGGCCTCCACCATCCGGCAGATTTCATCCATGTATCCCGGCGGCAGATCCTGGGGTTTTTGAAAATGATAGGTGATGTTTTCTCCCAGGGAATAGACCGACTCCCGGTTATCTTTTATCCGTTGTTTAGCGAGGTTTTGAGCGCCATGACGAACAAGGTAGAGAAGAAGATGGACCGGGTCCGCAATGCAATTCCAAAACGGTTTTCCGGGCAACGGCGTTACATGAGGATAGGATTGATCCCCGGCTTTCAATTCGCAGTGGCCTGCAAAAGAGGTATGGGTGCATATCAAATTGACCCATGAATGGACGATGTTGGGGTTTGTGGTCATGAAATGGATCATGTCTTTGGATGATGGATCCATTCCGACTGTATTAACGATCACATGATTCCATATTCCGGCATCTGAGGCGTTCCAAAGTGATCGGGTCAACGAGTTGACGGATCCGGTTGGGTTTTTCCATACGATCATTCTAACCCCTTTTCCGTAAGCCCCAATCATCGTTTCTTTGTCGATTTCCCGATCAAGATTCCGTTGAACGGCATAATGGCATGAGAGCTCGCCTCCTTTTGATTCAGGAAGAAGGGCAAACGGATCCTCCGTGTAATCTTCATGAATCATGAAAAACGTCCGGATACGAAACTGGTTTATCAAATCTGCGAACGAGTCCTCAGAAATCTTTCGCATATCCAGATCCGATATCGGTAAAACCGGTTCCGGGGATGCATACTGTTCAAGCGGAAAGATATGGAGACCGGGGAATGACCGAAACGGTTCGATTGACGGGCCGCCGAAGGCTCGGATCCGGCTGGTCAAGGACCCGATTTCCTCCGGCGTTGCCGCGGCGTCATAGAAGCCTTTGAATAGCGACTGAGGATAAGGGGTTCCGATAATAACGACGGGAATACCCGGACGTATCTCTTTAGCAATGCGGGACAGTGTGAACGCCGCCAATCCCTGTGAGGGAGAAGGGGCGCAAAGAATCAGAAGATGTGGTGAAAAGGTGTTGATCCTTTCAGATAGCGGGTCGCGGCAAAATACGGCAAAAGGGTTGTCGTCGTCACTAGTGATAAAGGCGATAGCCTTTGACGCGTCCGTCACATCGGGTTTGAAATAGGATCCCCATGCGATGACGGAAGGGGGAAAAAGGGAAGAAGTGCCTTTCATTTGCCGGCCGATTGAATCGATGGCAGATGCATAATTGCTGTGAAAATAAAAATCTTCGCTATGAAGCGTTCGCCATCCGGCTTCGAGATGAGACCGTTTTTGAAGAGAGGCGTTTGTTGGATCTGAATACCCGGGATCCTGTCTTTGAATCAGGCGAAGAAAAAATTCAATGTTCGAATCGTAAAACGAAAGAGAAATGGCTGAATCCGATAAAAATGAAGAGAGTTTAACGGGAAGATACGGCAAGGACGCCGGGCTTGCGCACGGGGTTTGGACCAATAGAATCCGAAAGGGCTTTGGCAGGTTCATGGATAATGCGGTTGCGGACTGTTTATCCGGTGGATATGTTCTATTATTTGTTAACAAATAAAGAAAAGATGATGAACTGTCAACAAACAAGTTAAACCGATCCGGAAAAGGGATTCGATTCCCGGTTTATGGCGGATCGCCGATATTTAATTCATTGTTGGATTCGAAACAGGGGTATGATATAGGGAAGCGATTTTTATAGCTCTGTCCGAAAAGGCTCTGGCGTGAAAGGACACCATGATGCGGAAACTGGGCAAGCTGTTTCAATGGTATGAAAGTGATGGAGGGCCCGACAGCGTCAGAAGTGTTCTGCTGCGAGGAATTTTTTTTCGGATACTGATCATCGAAGGGATATTATTGGTATGGTCTCTCCTATATCGAATCATTTCGGATCCTGATACCACCCCGACCGACCTTTTCTGGTACGCCCTCCGGATTATCATCCTTATCCTTATCATTATTATTTTTGTAATGGTCACGTTCCGTAATTTTTTAACAAAAAAA
>Ga0154608_1184_pt8 | contig 12916 bp, 12 predicted proteins | sample Rifle2008BG13ft_FD_116037 | JGI IMG/M metagenome (GOLD analysis project Ga0154608, IMG submission 116037) | Deltaproteobacteria bacterium RBG_13_49_15 | reverse complement strand
CTCCCCTATTTTCCTCGAAAGGGCTCCTGAGCTTATTAAGATCGCATGCTCTTTTTTCGGATCGGTTTCAATCGCATTTACTTCTTGGGAAAACTCATTCTCAAGGGCAAGGATGAACTCCATGAAACCGATATCCACCTGATCGGGTCTCAATGGGCGGAAAAATTGAAACGGCCGGATGCTCGTTCCTTTCGGCAGGATATGTCCGACATGAATCCGGTGCGGTTCTCCATCGTCCCTGACCGTCGCAACCGCCATGACGTCGAGAGTTAGCAGGGAAAGATCGGTCAGGTCATCCTCGGTGATATCCGTGTTGTCAAGATGCGTATGCACACATCTCAACCCCCGCAGCCGGCCTGAAGCGGTCCTGTAGTCACTGATATCCGGGATAACGAGCTTCTGATAATCTCCCACAACGACATGGGTCGCCTCTCCTTGTCGATTGATCAGGACTCCGATTTGACGACGTATTTCCTGGGAGAGCCGGCACATATCCCGGAGCAGGGGCTGGGAGATCAATTCCTGCGGAAGACTTCTGCGACGGTAAATCGTTTCGAGCTTTTGAATTTGGCCGGCTTTAAGGCCGCCGGTATTGCCGAAAAGGCGCTTCATTCGGTATCGACTGTCGCCGAATTTTCAAATCGGGTGAACGCCGTGAGAAAAGTGAGCGAAATGATGCCGGTTGGGCCGTTTCGTTGTTTGGACAGCAGGATTTCTGCTTTTCCCTTATTCGGATTATTTTCATCCTTGTTGTACAATTCGTCCCGGTAAATGAAAGCCACCACGTCCGCATCTTGTTCGAGAGCCCCCGACTCTCTCAAATCCGAAAGCTGAGGCCTTTTATCCGCCCTGTCTTCCAGTTTTCGGTTAAGCTGGGAGATGGCAATCACAGGTAAATCAAGCTCCTTGGCAAGGGCTTTCAGAGATCTCGATATCTCCGATATTTCAAGGTCCCTTCGTTCGGCATTATAGTGGCTTCGCATAAGCTGAATATAATCAATAATGATCAGGCCCAGATTCACTTCCATCTTGAGCTTTCTTGCCTTTGCCCTGATCTCCAGGGCTGAGATGCCGGGAGTGTCATCAATATAAATGGGTGCTTTCTCAAGGACGCCCGCCGCATTTGTAAATTTAATCCAGTCCTCCTGGCTCATAAACCCGCTTCTCATGCGATGCGAGTCGACTCTCGATTCGGCGCATAATAAGCGCATCGCGATCTGCTCCTTTGACATTTCCAGAGAAAAGAGGGCGCATGGAACGTCCGCCTCCACAGCGACATTCCTTGCGATGTTGAGCGCAAATGCGGTTTTCCCCATGCTAGGCCGCGCGGCAATAATGATGAGGTCCGACTTCTGCAAACCCGAGGTCTTTTCATCGAATTGGGAAAAACCGGTGGGGACTCCCGTGAAAAGCGCTTTGTTTCCCTGTCGTTCTTCAAGGGCGTCAATGCTTTTATCGATCAATTCGGCGATGAGATAAAATGATTGACGATACCTCTTTTCCGAAACGCTGAAGACCGCATTTTCTGCGAAATCAACGGTCTCTTCGGCGCTCCCCCGGTCTTCATAACATCTCCTGGCAATGGCATTGGCTTTTTCGATGAGACGCCTCAGGAGCGCTTTTTCATGAACGATTTTCGCGTAGTGCTGGGCATTGACGGCCATGGGGGCCGAATCCACGATCCGCGCCAGATAGGCTGCGCCGCCCACTTCCTCAATATGACCTTTTTCACGCAAGCGGTTGGCAAGCGTCACCAGATCGACCGGTTCACTTTTATCAAACAGGTCCTTTATCGCGGCGAAAGCCTTCTGGTGGGCTGATTTGTAAAAATCATCGGGGGAGAGAATTTCCACCACGTCCAACAGAGAGCTGTTGTCAAGTAGAATTGCACTCAGTATCGCTTCTTCCGCGTCGATGCTCTGAGGAGGAAGATGATAGAGGGAAGGATCCTTAAGACCTGATGATTGACCTTCGAGCATTGAATTCAATGAATTCGCTTTAAAATGATTGAACGGTTATGATACAAAAAACGGTTAATAGGCGCCTGATTCAAGTTTCTGGCACAGAAATTCCACCTGCTTCTGCAGCGGCCCGTTATCTTTGAGTTCCCGTTCAATGCAGTCCACCGAGTGGATGGTTGTTGCATGGTATCGATTGAAGCTTTTTCCAATTTCCTGAAGGGTGGCATCCGTATATCGACGGGCTAAATACATGGCGATCTGCCGTGGTCGAACGACGGTCTGTTTTCTCGAGCGGGATATCAGTTCGTCTACGGATACCCGGTATTGTTTGCAAACCAGCTTCTTAATGGTTTCCATGGTGATGTTTTTCCGATGTCTCACCATGTTTTTAACAACGCTTCCGGCAAGGCTAAGATCCACCGGCACACACATCAACCGAGCCTTGGTAACAACTCCCGTCAGGCCGCTTTCAAGCTGCCGGACGTCTTCGCTCAGCTCATCAGCCAAATAATAGATGACCTCTTCGGGGATGTCAAAGGTGTTCGACCCCATTTTCTTTCTGAGTATCTTGACCCGGGTGTTGAAATCAGGCGGATCGATATTTGAAATCAAACTGGAGGAAAGGCGTGATCGCAGTTTATCGTTGAGTTTCGGTATATCCGAGGGCTGGTGACAACTGGTAAAGATGACCTTTTTGTTGAAATCGAGCAGTGTTTCGAGGATATGGAAGAGTTCAATCTGCGTCCGTTCTTTTCCGCTTAAAAAATGGATATCCTCAAGGAGCAGTACATCGCAATGCCCCTTGTATTTTTCTTTAAAATCTTCAATGGTCTTATTTTTGAAGGAATAAATCATCTCTCCGGCAAAATCCTCGGCGGTAGTATAATAAACCCTCTCGGAAGGACATTTGTTCAAAATATGGTGTCCGACCGCCTGTGAGAGGTGGCTTTTTCCTAAACCGGGGTTGGCCAGCAGAAAAAGGGTATTTTGACTGGGTTTTTGGATGCATGCAAGAGAGAGAGCGGCCGTGTAAGCAAAATCATTATTCCCGCCCACGACAAACTGATCAAAGGTGAACTCCCGTCGCAGGAGCCGTCCATTATGAGGTTGCGGGATGAGGTTTGGAAGGGGAAGCTGGCAGTCCACAAGAGGTGCAGACTGTTCCTTGGATAAATCACCTCTTTCGGAAATCTCGATGGATAATTCAAAGTTCTTCCCAAGGGCCGCCCTGATCTCCGAACCGATCAGTTCGAGGTAATTGGTCATGACCCTTTTCCTTGAAAATTCGTTGGGGCTCATCAGGATGATCCGGTCCCCGCCATTCGGCTTTTGGATCAGAGGCTCGATCCACATCCGGTAACAGTGGATAGGGATGGATCCCTTGACTTTCGTCTTTACCTGTTCCCAGATCGTTTCCAAAGCTTCTCTCAAATTAGCAGCCAATCTATTGATTTAAAAAAAGAAAAAGGCCTTTTAAAAAATAATAACGCCAGTTCATTTTCATTCGATAGGGAGATTATGTTCAGAAATTGGCCGAATGCCCTAAAAGGTTGCGGACTGAATACGTCAGAAATGACCCTGTGTCAAATCGGATGGATGTTGTTTTTCGTTAAGTTCTTAACAAATTATTAACAATTTATATCTATCTGGTTTTATTATAAAAAATTTAGGATCTAACAGCAACTACCTTTAAATACGACACATTTTTTTAAAATGGTTTATTCAAACATTTTGGGCACATCCGATACCGTTATGAAAATGAAAAAAAATGGGGTTCTTCTAAAATCTCACTAAATCTTTAAATTTCTTTAATTTTCAAAATAAACTCTTTGATTATTCGACCGGAGTCAACCCCATGCATTGATTTTGCAAAGAGATTTCAGCGGTTATGAAATCTGTTGGCAAATTCTATTTTATCACTTATAAAATAGTTTCATTTTGGATGAATCGATAATACGGGAAGGAGAGATTCGGGATTGTGAATTTTCGCCCCATCATCGTGATTACCATGGGAGATCCGGCAGGTATCGGTCCGGAGATTATTCTATCGGGCTTATCCCATAAAAGTCTTTATAGAGTATGCAGGCCTTTTGTTTTAGGCGATATAAAATGGCTTGAAATCGTTAGAAAAATTGTCATTAACCCCCTCCCTGTTCGTCCTATTTCAACTCCAGAATCCGGGACTTACGATGGATCATGCATTAATGTATTAAACCTTTCATTCCTGAATCCGGATACGACGACATGGGGGAAAATCACACCCGAAACAGCAGATGCAACGGTTCGCTATATTAAAAGCGCGGTGACAATGACGTTAAACGGGGATGCCGAAGCAATGGTGACCTGTCCCATTAATAAAAAGGCACTTCAACTGGCTGGAATCCGCCATCCGGGCCATACCGAATGGATTGCAGAAATGACGAATACACCCGATTTTGTCATGATGATGGCCGGAAATCGGTTAAGAGTGGCCCTTGTTACCATCCATGCTCCCTTAAGATCGGTTCCAGATCTCATATCCGTTGAAACGATTGCAAAAACCATCCGGATCACAGCAGAAGGGCTAGTGAATCGTTTTGGAATCATTGATCCCAAAGTGGCAGTAGCCGGACTGAATCCGCATGCGGGTGAAAAAGGGCGTTTCGGCAAAGAGGAAGAAGAGATCATCGGGCCGGCGGTTTTCCGGGAAGCCCGTACCGGAATCCGGGTTGAAGGACCATTCCCACCCGATACGGTTTTTTATCGGGCAATAGAAGGTGCATATGATGCCGTGGTTTGCATGTATCATGACCAGGGTTTAATCCCCTTCAAACTTATCCACTTTACAGATGGCGTAAACGTCACATTGGGTATTCCGATCATCCGAACGTCCGTCGATCACGGCACCGCATACGATATCGCCGGAACCGGGAAGGGAGATCCGAAAAGCCTGATGGCGGCCGTACGCATGGCCTCCGATCACGTTAAATGCCTTAAGTGCAAAAAACCGATTTAGATAAGCCGCATCGACAGAATATGCCGTCCGATCAAATTACCATCCGGGGCGCACGACAGCACAATTTGAAAAATATCGACGTGCAGATCCCCAGAAATCAACTGGTTGTCATCACCGGTCTGTCCGGATCCGGCAAATCCACACTTGCCTTTGATACGCTCTATGCGGAAGGGCAACGCAGATACGTGGAATCCCTTTCCACCTATGCCCGACAATTTTTAGCGCGGATGGAAAAACCGGATGTGGACACCATTGAAGGCCTTTCCCCATCCATTGCCATCGAACAGAAATCCGCCGGCCATAATCCCCGTTCGACAGTGGGTACGGTAACGGAGATCTATGATTACCTCCGCCTTCTGTTTGCACGAGTCGGCACTCCCCACTGCTATCAATGCGGCCGACCGATCACTCCCCAGGCCCTCGATCAAATCGCGGACCAAATCATGTCGCTTGATGAAGGGAGTCGCATCATCATTCTGGCTCCTTTAATCACCGGCCAGAAGGGAACCCATGAAAAACTTTTCAAGCGGTTGATCAAAGAAGGCTTCGCCCGTGTTCGTATCGATGGGGAGACCTATGAACTTGAGGAACTGCCGGCACTCGATAAAAATAGAAAACATACCATAGCGGTGGTGGTGGATCGCCTGGTGGTGAAAGAGAACATGAAAAACCGGCTCGCCGACTCCCTGGAACTGGCAATGGCTCAGTCGGACGGCGTGGCCGTCATCGATGTCATCGGGAAGGAGCCGATCCTTTTCAGTGAAAAAGCGGCATGTGTTCACTGCGGGATCAGCTTTCCGGAGTTGACGCCGGCCGGCTTCTCTTTCAATTCTCCTCAAGGCGCCTGTCCGAAGTGCGATGGCCTGGGCTCCATCACCGAATTCGACCCGAATCTCATCGTACCGAATCCGGAGCTCTCGTTGAGGGAAGGCGCCGTTGCTCCGTGGGCCAACAGGAATTCGGTTTATTTTGCGGAATTTCTGGATGCACTGACCCGGTTTTACGGGATCACTATTTATACCCCGTATAAAGACCTGCCGGAGCGTTTTAAACATGCCCTTTGCTATGGATCGGGAAACGAGAACATCTCCTTTTACTTCGAGCGGGATGGTCGAAGGTACGTATATCAAAAACCGTTCGAAGGGATCATTCCTAATTTGAACCGGCGTTACATGGATACCGATTCCCATCAGATGCGGGAGGAGATCAAGCAGTACATGAACTTTCGCATATGCCCGGAGTGCCTGGGAACCAGGCTGAAAAGGGAAAGCCGATTTGTCCGGACAGGAGGGAAGACCATCTCTGAAATCACGGCGCTATCGGTCCGGAATGCCGGCCGGTTTTTCAAAGAGATGGCGCTGTCCGGAAAAAAACAGGCGATTGCCCAAAGGATACTGAAAGAGATTACCGAACGGCTCGGTTTTTTGGATAATGTAGGGCTCAGCTACCTGACTCTGGACCGATCCGCAAATACCCTTTCGGGAGGAGAAAGCCAGCGCATCCGCCTTGCCACTCAGATCGGTTCTAAATTGACGGGGGTTTTATATGTGCTTGATGAACCCAGCATCGGCCTTCATCAGCGAGACAACCAGCGCCTGTTATTCACCCTTTTGGATATGCGCAATCTCGGGAATACCGTCCTCGTCGTTGAACACGATGAGGAGACCATACGACGCGCCGATCATGTCATCGACATGGGCCCCGGAGCGGGCGTCAATGGCGGAGAGGGGGTTTTTTCCGGGAAACCCAAAGACCTTGAAATGGAAGATCGGTCCCTGACGGGTCAATATCTATCCGGCCGTAAACGGATCGAAGTTCCTCTGCAGCGCCGCCGCGGAAACGGTAAAAAACTGATCATCGAAGGGGCCACGGAAAATAATTTAAAAGATATCCGCGTCGAATTTCCATTGGGTTGCATGATATGCGTCACCGGTGTTTCCGGATCCGGAAAATCGACCTTGATTTTGGAAACTCTTTACCAGGCCCTTTCTCAAAAACTCTATCATGCCCGCGTTCCGGCCGGCGCCTATAAACGGATTCTGGGGCTGGAGCATGCGGATAAGGCGGTAAACATCGATCAGTCCCCCATAGGCCGTACACCCCGCTCTAACGCCGGAACTTATACCGGAGTATTTACATTTATCCGGGAACTTTTTGCCAAGATACCCGAATCCCGAACCCGTGGCTTCAAACCCGGTCGTTTCAGCTTTAATGTCAAAGGAGGGAGATGCGAGGCTTGCGAAGGAGACGGCATCATCAAAATTGAAATGCATTTTTTGCCTGATGTCTACGTGGCCTGCGATGTCTGCCGGGGGAAACGGTTTAATCGGGAAACCCTCGAGATTCGATACAAGGGAAAAAACATTGCCGATGTTCTCGATATGACCGTAAACCAGGCACTCCAGTTTTTCCACAACATGAAAAAAATCCGGACCAAACTGCAAACCCTCACCGACGTGGGGATCGGGTATATCCGGTTGGGCCAACCGGCAACGACCCTTTCGGGAGGGGAGGCCCAACGCGTCAAGCTGTCACGCGAGCTGAGTAAAAAAGGGACCGGCAAAACGATTTATTTTCTAGATGAACCCACGACCGGCCTGCATATGGACGATATACAAAAGCTTTTAATCGTTCTCAACCGGCTTGTGGATGCAGGAAATACCGTTATCGTTATCGAACACAATCTGGACGTTATCAAGTCCGCCGACTCGATCATCGACCTCGGATTGGAAGGGGGGGATGAAGGTGGAAATGTGGTGGGATGCGGGACGCCGGAAGAGATCGCCGCCCTTCCCCACTCTTATACCGGACATTTTTTAAAAAAGATTCTTTTCCCCGGTCGCCGATGAATCCGCGCCTGGCCGGTTTCCTTAAAGTAAAAAAGGCCGCACCTTTGGAGTGCGGCCTTTTTTATCGAAACAACCGATCTTAATGCGCAAATAGCTTTGCAATCGCCGTTGCCTGTGGATGGGCATAGATCAAAATCAAGGCGACAACCAGCGTATAAATACAGAGCGATTCGATCATTGCCAAACCGATCAGCATGGTCACCGTCACTTTACCGGATGATTCCGGATTCCGAGCGATCCCTTCAACCGCGGCTCGCAAGCCGAGACCTTGCGCAATACCGCAAAGGGATGCCGCAATGGCAATTCCAAAACCGGCTGCTGTTACACTGGCGATGAAAAACTGTAATGCTTGTGCTTCCATGAGCTCCTCTACCTCCTTTTTTGAATTGGTTTCTGGGCTTCTTCCATTTCCCATTTCCACTATTACGACTAAAACATGTTTTTAGCTTTTCACGATGCGCGCACTAAATCAGTGGGCATGTTCCATGGCGCCGGTAAAATACATGATGGAGAGTAGAAAAAACACGAACGCCTGGACGAGCGCAACAAAAATACCGAGCCCCATGATAGGAAGAGGCGCAAAAAATAGACCGGCTAGGGCAAAAAGAATGATCAAAACGAGTTCGTGCCCCATCATGTTCCCAAATAGCCGGAAGGAAAGCGAGAGAATTCGGGCCAAATGGCCGATTATTTCGATGGGCATAATGATGGGTATCATCCACCATACCGGTCCTGTGAAGTGTTTAATGTATTTGATTCCGTGATATTTAATTCCGATAATGTGAGTGAACACCACTACGGTCAATGCGCAAGAGGCGGTGGTATTTAAGCTGGCGGTCGGTGGAAAAAATCCGGGTACCAGCCCGATCAGATTGCAGGTTAAGATATAAATAAAGACGGTTGCGATGATCGGAAAGAGCCATCGGCCCTCTTCGCCCGTGATATCCACCATAAAATCTTCAATCCCCATCACAATGACTTCAAAGAAATTCTGTCCTTTGGAGGGGATGATACTGACGCTCTTGGCGGCCAGCGCTCCAAACACGATGAGAATGGTCATTACTACCCATGAATAAACGACATGGGGATAAGCGTGTGCAAAATGACCCAACCCTAAAAGCTCAAAAATCTTAACGAAGAATAGATATGGATGCTCCACCTTACACTGCCTCCTTGAAGATCATTTTTTTCAATTCGATAAAGGTTGCAAAAAGAATGCTCGCCACAACCACTGAAAGGCCGATGATCAAACCCACAGGGTCGACAATGTTCTTGGAAATCAGTAAAAAAATAATAATTCCGCTGATAACGAAGCGGACATAATACTTCGCGATAACCACATGATGGGAAGAAAGATAAGGAGGTGTCAGAGCCTTATTTAGGGTTCGATAGAGCATGTGAAAGTTGACCGTAACCATCAGGCCTCCGCAAATCATCCCAAGAGCAAAATTGGATGATGTCAAGAAAGCCCCTAGCACACTGATGATCCCGAATAACACCCAATTGGACCGGGTGATAAAAATTAACATGCGCTGTTGAATGTTCATGATTTATCGCTTCTTATCCCTCTTTCGGAAAGAAGTGCCATCCAGACATTTAATAATCCGTTATGGAGACTGTCTTTTTCTCCCGTCAAAACCGCCTGCTCTTTTTCATGGCAAGCCCAATGTTTCGAAACCCCGCTGCAATGCCGAGCCCCAAGAAGATGAGTGTCATCCATGGGTTTGAGTTCAATTTCCGGTCAAGAAAAACACCAATCCCCAAACCAATGAAAATGGACAACGCAATTTGGAATCCCAGACTGCTGTAATAGGCTAGTTCCCCAATAAAGCGCCTGGTCTCCCTCTTCATTAAAAAGAACGCCCTCTGGGTTGCATGAAATAAAACGCGTGTAAGGCTACAGCGTCTAACATAGCAAAATACCGGTGTCAATCCCAAATTGAATTTTTTCTTTGGCTATCGTATTTCAATTAAAATCAAATTGTTATGAATATATTGATCCCCACTTAAGGAGCCTTGAATCAAACACCGGCCCGTCCCGGCAGACATGGAGATACCGGTCGGGATCTTGGCCATCCACCGCACATCCCATGCATGCGCCGATGCCGCAGGCCATAATCGTTTCAACCGATACCTGGCAAAGGACATTCAGCTTCGCGGCTATCTGCGCCACACAAGCAAGCATCCCGGCCGGCCCGCAGGCAAAAATGATGTCAGGAGGATCCTTATCCGCCGCCATTTCAGCCGGATGGGTAACCAGGCATTGATTCCCGGCACTCCCGTCATCCGTTGTCAAGACGATCCGAACCCCCATTTTATCGAAATCGTCATGACACAACACGTCTTTGCTAGTCTTCCCGCCTAAAAACAGATGACACTCCCTCGGATCCACGCCTTTTGCCAGAATTCTTTCAATCAAAAAAAAGAGGGGCGCAACGCCGATTCCTCCGGCAATAACGAATACCCGGCGCACCCCGTCCATCACGCGAAAACCGCTGCCGAGAGGTCCTAAAACCCGGATAGTATCCCCTTTTCTTGTACTGCTCATTTTCTGTGTTCCAATTCCCACCACTTTATAGAGAATCTCTATTCCGGTGACCCGGCCTCCGGACATCACCAGCCGATGGATGGAAAAAGGACGGGGGAGAAGAGGAACCCCTTCTCCGGCATGAATCATAACAAACTGCCCCGGGGAAGCCTCTTCATATTTTCCGCTGCACGCCAACCCCATTCGGTAATATACGGAGCCGACCTTCGTATTGTGCAGAATGCGCCCTGGTTCCTGAATCATGCCTCTGTTTCCTGCTCATTAGTAAGACCGATGGCAGAGGCAAACCGGCCTGTTCGTTTCTCACTGCGATAACTGAAAAAAAGGTCCGTACGACAATGGGTGCATATCCCGCTGACATGGATGTGCGATGCCGAAATGCCGGCATCCAGAAGCTGATCCCGGCTGATCGACCAGAAGTCGATTCGGTTTGATCGATCCTTATATGCCCAGTACTTCTCGGGAATTTCGGTCCGGTAATGGATGAATTCCGCACAACAGGGCCCGAGAGACGGCCCTATACATGCGATCAACCGCTTCGGATCGCACTCAAAGCGGGTTTTCATCACTCGTATGGTTTTTTCGATGATATTGTTTATGCTTCCGCGCCAACCCGAGTGAACACCGGCGACCACCTTCCGGGCCGGATCATATAGAAAAATCGGTTGACAGTCGGCCACCTGAACAACAAGCATATTCCCCTTAACATCCGTAATCGCTGCATCCGCCTTGGGGACCTCCGGCTTTAACGATCCGGATAGCCGGTTGTTTCCATCAGCGACAAACACATCCGTTCCATGCATCTGGTCCAAAAAGACCGGATTCCTTCCCCCCATGGAGTCGGAAACGATCTGCCGGTTCTTCAATACGTTCCGCGGATCATCTCCCAACCCAAAGCTGATGTTTAAGCTGTGAAACGGATGAGGGCTGTGCCCGGAATTACGAGTGAATATGCCGTGGCGGATTTCCGGATAGGAAAGGAGCGGTTCAAATTGATAATAAAGCGGATTCGATTTGCCTGCAAAAAAAACCATCAAATTCCTCTTTGAATCCGTTCGATCAGTTTTGATGTCGACATACACGGAACGATCGGGACCCTTACAATCTTTCCTCCATTCCTCTTCACCACATCCGATCCAACGATTTCGTTTTCTTCCCAGTCGGACCCCTTAACCAGCACGTCCGGCTTGACCATTTTAATCAATTTCAAAGGGGTCGGATCACTGAAGATCGTCACGTAATTCACACACTCCATCGCGGCAAGGACTTCAGCCCGATGCTTCTCGGAATTGATCGGACGCTCTTCCCCTTTTATCTTTTTAACCGAATCATCGGAATTCAATCCCACCACCAGCACATCTCCAAATGACCTGGCCCTGGACAGATAGCGCACGTGGCCCACATGGAGAATATCGAAGCATCCGTTGGTGAAGGCGATCCTTTCGCCGATATCCCGGATCCGTTTAAGAATCTTCTTCAGTTCATTTTGATCGACGATCTTTCTGCGAAGGGTTCCCATCGGTTTTGCCTTCTTCCATGTGCATCTTCATGAATCACAGCCATGCACGTCATTTTCCGCATCCTGTGCGGGATAAACTCCTATAATGCTTTTGCCAGCGTTAGTGCGTCCACTCTGTCCGCACCGGCGCCGAGCAACGCTTGAGCGCATTCATCTAAAGTGGTCCCGGTAGTGTTGACATCATCTACAATCAGCACTCGTTTCCCAAATATTTTCGCCGGATCTTTCACCGTAAACGCACCTTTAAGGTTAATCCGGCGCTGCTCGCGATTCAATCCGGTCTGGGATTTTGTTTTCACCGACCGTTGCAGGATCTCTTTTTCGACTTGATAGTCAAAATCCGGCAAATGGGATTTGGTCGTTAACATCCGCCAGCCCTTTATCAGAAGATACGACTGGTTGAAACCTCTCTTTCTAAGCCGTTCACCATGCAACGGGACCGGAAGAATCAAATGGACGGGATCACCCGCCCAATGCCGGATGAACGCCATGAACATTAGAATTTCCAAAGGTCGGGCCAGCTGGATCTTTCCATCATACTTGAACCGGTGAATCACCTCCACCAGCCGGTCTTCGTAAACCCCCACGGCACGGGCTTTATGGAGGCGCCTTGAAGACCGGATGCACTCCCGACAAACATAGTCGCCTCCTTTTCCGCCACGAAACATGATTCCGCAGGACCGGCATAACGGCGTGCGGACGGGTGGGAATCCTGAGGCACAGTCAGGGCACAAGTGGGAAGCGAGAAGGATTTGAAAAGCCTTTTCATATGACTCAGATAGAAAAAATTCCGTTGGCGGGGCGCCTGATGCGGCTGAACCGGGGTCCGTCTTCCGAGTGTAAAAACAACCGCATGTCAGACACGTTACCGGGTAGAGCATTTCTCTAAGCGATTGGATCATGCGAACAAAAAAAGGAAAAATGAATGAATTCGCTTCAAGCGGACGGGTTGCAACAGGAGGGCTTGGATTCATTTATCGGCCTTTTTGCGGAAATGGCGGTGTATGACGCTGCCGGACAACCTCGAACATGGCGATTCCGCCG
>Ga0154608_1142_pt4 | contig 12977 bp, 11 predicted proteins | sample Rifle2008BG13ft_FD_116037 | JGI IMG/M metagenome (GOLD analysis project Ga0154608, IMG submission 116037) | Deltaproteobacteria bacterium RBG_13_49_15 | reverse complement strand
ATGCCGGATCAAGTCCGGCATGACGAGAACCTGTCGGGTCTCTTCCGTCATTCCGGCGAACCCCGGATCGGGTCCAGGGCAGGCGCCGGAATCTATAACATATTGGAAGTATTAGATTCCGGTTTTCACCGGAATGACAAATTTGGAATTATTCAAAGGTCTCATTCCATGAAAATTGAAATTGAACATAGACGAGTTTACTGATTTAGGATATAGATAAAAAAATGAAATTCCTTTAAGCAAATACTGAAAAGAAAATGGTGAGGGGCATATGATTTATGAGACCGTCGGCAGATTGATGCGGAGAGTGGCGTCCGAACGATCGCATCAGGAAGCTTTTGTGCATACTGAAGTCGGAGTCCGGTATACGTATATGCTCTTATGGTGGGAGATTGAACGCTTTGCAAGAGGACTGGCCCGAAGCGGTATTCAAAAAGGAGACCGCGTGGCCATATGGGCGGCCAATATCCCGGAATGGATGGTTTCGTTTTTGGGGATTATTTCGGTCGGCGGAGTGGTCGTGCCCATCAATCCTGATTCAAAGGAAGAGGAGCTTCGATACATCCTTGAGCAATCCGGTTCCCGCATGTTGATTTTTAGCGGAAATGATGAGCTTCAACCGGCGCCGGTTGACCTCATTTCATTAAAAGGATCCATTCCAACTCTGGAAAAGCTGGTTTCCACGGGACGGCGGTCGCATCCGGAAATCATTTTATGGCGGAGTCTGTCGGATGACGGAAAGGATGAGGCAGGAGGTGAACTATCCGACCGGGCAGATTCGATTCATCCGGAAGATCCGGTCGCCATCATGTATACATCCGGGACCACAGGCAAACCCAAAGGAGTGGTTCTGGATCACCTGGGGCTGATCAATAAATCGGCTGTTTCCACTGCACGTCAGGGGATAGGGAATGCCGACCGTTTATGCCTTTTTTTCCCGCTATTTCATATGTTCGGGAATACCTGTATCGCATTGGCCGGCCTTTTTCAGGGCGCTTCGTTGATTGTCCCGAGCATCCGTTTTGATCCCGGGCGGATTCTGAAAGCGATTGTAACGGAAAAATGTACCGCTGTCTATGGATCCCCCAGCATGATGATTTCACTTGTCGATCACACCGAATTTACTAAACGGCAGTGGACCACCCTCAGGAAAGGGATTATCGGCGGTGCTCCATGCCCGATGGAGCTGATGAGGAGGCTGGTTGAAGATATCGGCGTTTCCGATATTACCGTTGCCTACGGGATCACGGAGACCTCTTCATGGATTACCATGACCCGGCCGGACGATCCCATTGAACTGCGGGTTTCCACGATCGGGACGCCTCTGGAATGCAATGAAGTGCTGATCACCGATCCGTCAACCGGGAAACCCGTTCCAGCCGGTACTCAGGGAGAGCTGTGCACGCGCGGGTTTTTAATGAAGGAATATTACCGGATGCCTGCGGCGACAGCAAAGGCCATTGATGCGGAAGGGTGGTTCCATACCGGCGATTTGGGGATGATGGATGAAAAGGGGTATGTCAGGATAACCGGTCGCTTAAAAGACGTGATCGTCAGGGACGGAATCGAAATCTATCCGGTCGAGATCGAAGAAATCCTTTACCGGTTGCCGGAAGTCTCTGAAGCGCAGGTGTTCGGTTTCCCGCATCCGGGAAAAGGTCAAGAGGTCGCCGCATGGGTCAAGCTCAAAGAGGAGGCCGACCTTGCTTTGGATGCGATTGCAACGCATATGAAAAAAAACATCGATGAAAAACGGCGCCCTAAATATTACAAGCTCGTCTCCGGCTTCCCCATGACCGGGAGCGGGAAGATACAAAAGTTCAAGCTGGCGGAAATGGCATTAAATGAATATAGAGAAATGGAATCTTAACCAGGTCCCGATTTGGAACATCCTGAAATCACGGAAAGGAAAAACAGATGAGGTTTGAAATCCGCCGGAAAGAGACGGTAATCTTAAATCCCTTGAAAGACATGGCCCGCAACTCAATTCCCGTTGAGATCCGAAAAGATCCGTTGACCGGAAGAAGCGCACGGATTTGCCATTTCATGAAACTTCAATGGGAAAAACCCGATCTGAAGGCCCTTGTTGCCGGAACCGAAGAAAAATGCCCGTTTTGCCCGAAAAACGTTATGAATGTCACCCCCTGTTTTTCAGAGGATCTGCTTTCAGACGGCCGCATGACTCTGGATGATCTCGTCCTCTTTCCGAACCTGGCGCCCTATGATCAGATCGGTGCGGTGGCGACTTTAGGTGCGGACCACTATATCCCGATGACCGAAATCGGGGCAAGACGGATTGCCAAGGGATTTAAACTTGCCATGAGATTTTTCGAAAAAATTCACCGGACCGGCCATCCCGAATCCGTATATCAGATCGCCAACTGGAATTATATGCCGCCGGCCGGGAGCTCCATCATCCATCCCCATCTCCAGGTATTTGTAACATCGGATCCGCCAAATCTTTTGCGCGAAGAGCTCTGCGCCGCTAAAATTTATTTTGAAAAAAACAGATCGAATTACTGGGAGGATCTGATCGAACATGAAATGGCCCATAACGAACGATTTTTAGGGACGATCGGACGGACCGTATGGCTTACATCTTTTGCACCCATGGGGGTTGCCGGGGATGTGATGGGGGTGGTTCGCGGAGTGCGCTCCACACTGGAGCTTTCCGATAAAGACCTTTCCGATCTTGCTCAGGGTCTCACCCAAGCAATGGCCGCCTATGACCGGATGGGGATTTACAGCTTCAACATGAACTTCTTTCCGGGCGCTTCCGGGGATGATTTTGCACGGTTTCACATCCTGTTTTCCCCGCGCACCTATTTCAATCCGGTTTTGGGGACGCCTGACGTGGCGGCGTTGCGCAACCTTTTCAATGAAAGTGTTTGCATGGCTTTTCCGGAAGAGATCAACACGATGCTCAAAAATTTTTTCTAGTGTTTCAACCGATCGGCAACCCGGCTTTTTTAAAGATAGGCGAAAGAAAAGCAAGGCTTTCACGGCCGGCTTCAATGGGCGTATCTGCATAGGGATAGAGCTCCAGACTGATATCGCCGAGGTAGCCCAAGCGGATAATGGCGTGGAAGATGGAAGGAAAGTCGATGGCTCCGTGCCCGGGAATGAGATGCCGGTGAATCCGGCTTTTCGCGATATCTTCCAGATGCACATGCCCCACCCATCCAAAAAGCTCCTCAAAAGCGGTTTCCGGCGCTTCTCCGGCGCAATAAAAATGCCCGACGTCGAAGTTGATCCCTACCGCTTTTGACCGGACATCATAAATAAATTCTTTAAACTCACGCGTGTTTTCAATGAGAAGTCCTGGTTCCGGTTCGATAAGGAGGCTAACTCCAAGCGCTTCGGCCTCCGGGATAACCTGTTCCATCCCTGCATGAAATAAGGAGAGGGCTTCTTTTCGGGAAAGATTCCCCAAAGGGCCTCCGGGCGGAATGGAGATGTTTTTGCAGCCGAGAACCGCTGCAGCATTAAGGGAATCGAGCGTGTGGCGGATACGGATATCGCGGCGTTCTTTTTCCGGCTCGATCCAGGAGGGGAGGTAGGTGTCCCCAACGGCAAAGAGGGTGAAGCTGTTGATATTGGTTATTTTAAGTCCGGCGCGGTCGATATGGGTCTTCAGAACTGATAAGGTATTTTTATTGTAATCGGGCGGATACAGGTGAGGCCTGTCTCCCATGATCTCCACACCTTTAAATCCCAGCTCGGCGATATATTCGATGCTCCTGTCAAGGGGATACTTTACAAAAGCGTTGGTGCTGTAGCCGAAAACCATTTCTCATTTCCCCTTCAACATTAGCCTTTTCATGCAATCCTTTTCCAGGCGATCCAGGGCAGCCGCTTGTTCCTGGAAGGTCAAAGGCGGATTTTTCCCTACCGGCATCTTGAAGTAAAACCCAAGCTGCGGCACGGGTCCGGAAAAACCTGCTGCTTTAAGGACAACCATCCAGCGGGCAAGGTCCAGCACAAGAGGAGCCGCTAAAATAGAATCGCGGCCGAGAAGATTTATCCGAATGCTCATCGGAAGCCCGAACAAGCCCGAAAAGTCGATGACGTCCCACGCTTCCTTGGCATCCCCTCTGGGTGGATAATAGTCGATATGGACTTTGTGAAATGGGCGCACAGATTTTTTTTGTCCGGAAGTTCCCAAAATCTCATCAAGAACCGCGGTTTTATTCGCCAGTTTGCCGGACGCCTTTTCCGGGTCCATGAGATTTTTTCCGTCGGCGTTTCCAAGAAGGTTTAGGCTGTACCAGCCCGAGACATGAAATTGCCGCTCTTTCAACGCCGAAGCCAGAACAACTTTGAGGTAGGTCTGTCCGGTTTTCCCGTCACGGCCTGCGATGGGGACATGTTCTCTTTGAGTCGCGAGAAGAAAAGCCGGAGCTTCAATTTTGTTCGGAGTGAAGTTGATCACCGGAATTCCGGATTCTACGGCAGCGATAGCATAAAGAAGATCCGGAAAAAATTTGGCTGTTTTAGAGTTAGCCTGGAAGAGGTCATTTAGGTTTTTCCGGCCGATCCGACCAACTGCCGGAAGGAGGTTGATAAAGACAGGGTAGGATTCCGGGTAAGCTTTTCCAAACTCTGCCATATCCTCTTTTAATTTTTTTATCTGGTTCTTGGGGTCAGACATTGAGGAAGGTGGTTTCCGGATGATGATTTTTTCGATCCCTTCCATATGCTCTTTCCGGAGAGAATCCGGTAAAACGCCGTTTTCTTCCATCGCCGCTCCAAGAGATTTAACGTTTGTGTCCCATCCAACCATTTGCATTTCAGGAGATGATAAAAAAGAGGAAAACCGCCGGCAGGTGGTCAGACAGGATAATATGGCGTCAGGGTCCTTATTTATGGCAGCCACGGCTGCCCCAACCGTTGATCCCACCGCACCCTTTGCGCCGGCAACCATCAACAGGATGGATAATTTCTTAGAGATATGGGCTATTTTCATATAAATTGCAGATGGTTTTTTTACCTAAAGTCATCCGGACTATAAAAAAAGGCCCATGACCTGTCAAGGGACCAAGTTGTCGATGATCTCATAAATCCATCTCCAAATTCTTATTGATCGAAGCGGCTTCTTATCATAAGGTCATTAAATATGACAGATGATTCAGGAGTAAAGTTTAATATGACCGAATTTCCCAAAAAGAAACGGCGCAGCAGGACGTTGACTCCAAAAGGGATGGCTACCCGAGCTGCCATATTGGATACCTCTCATGAAGTGTTTAAAGCCAAAGGATATTACGGATCTTCGATAGCTGAAATTGCTCGGCGATGCGGCATTTCCATGGGGACGTTTTACCAGTATTTCAAAAATAAGGATCAGGTCTTTCTGGAACTCAACGATTTGATCATTTCCCGTTTCATGTCGCAGGCGGAATCGCTTGTTATCAAAGGGCTTTCTTTTGAAGGCCGGTTAAGGGAGGTCCTCAAACTGCTTTATAACCATACCCGGAACAATTTTGCTTTTCATCGGATTCTAGGGGAGTCCGAGTTGATCGACCGCGTCACGATTGCCTATTATGAATCGATCGCCCGTTATTTTAGAGATTTTCTTCGTTCAGAGGCACAAGCCGGTCACATCCTGCCGCTTGATGCCAACATGCTGGCCTATGGGCTTGTCGGGATCTGCTATTTCAATTCCCTGGATTGGGGATCCGGCGATGAAAGGTTTAGTCGTGAGAAGGTTCTTAATCTGATGCTCGATATGGTGCAAAACGGCATCAGCGGTTCCTGTCCATGGCAAAAGCCGAAAAAAAGAGAACTTCTCGAACTTCCCGAACCTCTTCCATTACACTCCAGAAATATTGAACCGACAAGTAAGGGCGAAAAAACCCGAATGGCCATTTTTCGGGCTGCCGAAAAAACATTTGGGCGCCAGGGTATCAACCGGGCCAATATTGCGGAAATTACCCGGGAAGCCGGAGTGGCACAGGGGACATTTTATGTGCACTTTGATAGCAAGGCCGATTTAATTGAAGGATTTGTAAAATATATCAATCATGAGATGCGAAGGGAGATCGAGCGGTATTCCGGGCGGATGGAGGACCGTCGCGAAGCGGAACGGGTGGGTATTTTAGCTTTCTTCCGCTTTGTCCAAAAACATTGTGAGGCCTATCGGCTGGTCCCCGAGTGCGAAATGATCAACCGGGATGTCGCCTTATGGTATTATAAAAAATTGATCCATGGATATATCCACGGACTGAAGCAGGGGATCCACAAAAAAGAAATCCGCGATCTTCCGGCTGTTCTTCTGGCCCGGTCATTGATGGGATTTACTCATTTTGTCGCATTGAAATGGATCGTTTGGAACACGGATCCAAACGCCGGTATTCCAGAGCAAACGGCAAAAGATATCGTTCAATTTATTCTTTTCGGCCTGAAAGGCGAGGAGTCTTAAATCGTTATTTTTTTCCTTGACAAGGGGTATCTTTTTTTCTAAATTTCTGATACCTGATTCATGTTTCATTTTAACAATATCCCGCGATGATGGAATTGACGGCATGAACCAGGTTGCGCACCCATGTTGAACGATAACCGATTTTCGTTCATCCTCAATCAAACAACGGATGGACCATGGAAATTGCGGCCGGACAAATTGTAACTTTTCAGCGTCAATTTTCTCAAAGCGAATTTGACCGTTTTGCCGCCCTTACCCGGGATCATAATCCCATCCATGTGGATCCCCAATTTTCAGCCCGAACCCGTTTCGGCAGGACCGTCGCCCACGGGATGCTGCTCTACAGTACTATCAACAGGGTTTTAAATACCTTATTACCTGGTCCTGGAACATTGCAGGTTAAACAGGAAATGGTGTTTCGACATCCGACCTATACCCAAACTGAAATTACGGTCCGGCTTGAAGTCATCCGCATACGGAGTGAAAATGAACCGATTGAGATCAAAACCACGATTCATCTCCCGGATGGAAATCCGGCTTGCGATGGAAGGGCCCTGGTCTTTTTGCCGGGACGGAAAGGGAGATTTCCAGGTGCCGATAAAATCTTCATCGCATCAGGAAAACCGGGGGTCAAGGCGTTGAAGCATTTGAAGCTCGGTCAATCCGCAACGGATAGGCGAACTTTTACCAAAGAAAATGTGGCGGAATACAGCGATTTAACCGGAGATGTAAATCCGCTCTTTAGCGATCCGGAATTTGCCCGAGAAAACGGTTTTTCAGGCTGCCTTATCCCGGGCCCTCTGATCAGCGGCATGTTTTCGGATCTTCTGGGGACCCGGTTGCCTGGGCGGGGAACCAACTGGTTAAAGCAAAATTTGCATTTTCCGGCCCCGGCCTATGTCGGAGATGAAATTACGACAATGGTGGAAATCATCCGGTTGAGACCGGAAAAAGATTTGGTGAACTTGCGGGGTTCTTGTGCCGGCCCTGCCGGAGAGTTGGTTTGCCAGGCCCAGTCCCTGGTTTTGGTAAGCGACCTGGAATAGGAATGATGAAAGGAGCATGCGCAGGAGATGAAAGTTATCGGCATTTCCGGAAGTCTTAGGGCAAAAAGCAACACGCTCCATTATGTAAAGACGGCTTTGAAAGTGTTGCAGGAAGAAGGGATTGCAACCGAGCTGATTTCTCTGCGCGGCAAAGAAATCAAGCCCTGTACCGGTTGTTATGACTGTGCCAGGAAACAGAAGGGGCGGTGCTCGATTAAAGGGGATGACTTTGATGATGTTTTTGATAAAATGCGCCAAGCGGAAGGGATCATCCTTGGCTCGCCGGTTTACCTGAGTTCCGTGGTTCCACAGATAATGGCGCTTCTGGCCCGCGCCACGTTTGTGTCCTACTGGAGTGATAAGTTTTTTTCAGGAAAAGTGGGTGGTCCGATTACCGTGGCCCGGAGGGCAGGGCATAACGTGGCTTTTTCCCAGCTCCTTCTCTGGTTTTTTTTTAATGGGATGATTGTTCCGGGGTCAACCTACTGGAATGTCGGGATGGCCGGAGCAGGCGGCGCCCGGGATGCGGAAAAGGACACGGAAGGCCTTCAGACCGTAATCAATTTTGCGCACCATATGGCCGGCGTAATGAAAAAACTGTTTGCCTGATCGGTTTTAAAAAACAGGGAGAAACAGACCATGCACGCTCAGGGGATCGGATTTTGGCTGACGAAAAGAAGACAGCTCAGCGCTGATAAGGAAGTCCTGGTTGACGGAGACCGGCGGATAACGTACGCCGAACTCGATCTGCGGGTCAACGGCCTTTCGCATGCACTTCAGGCCATGGGGTTAAAGCACGGAGATAGATGCGGGATTCTGGCGTTTAACGGCATCGAGTATGTTGAAGTGATCTTTGCTTCGGCGAATCTGGGTTTAATCTTGGTCCCCTTAAACTGGCGGCTTTCGACGGCGGAGTTGGTATTTAATATCACCGACAGCGGGATGGAGACGCTCTTTTTCGACACTCAGTTTGCCGAGATATCAGCGATCTTAACGAAACAAGCAAATCTCAAACGGATGATCGCTATCGGTAAAGGCTCGGATCAATGGCCGGATTCATACGAGGCGATGGTTGTGCAACATGAAAAAGCGGCGCCCGTCCCTGATAAACCCGTGGATTTATATACTCCTCATATCATCATGTATACGGCAGGCACCACCGGACGACCTAAGGGCGCTGTTCTTAGCCAGGGCGCTTCCTTTTATAACGCGATCAATCTCATGGTGGATATGAATTTCAAACCTGAGGATCGGAACCTTTCGGTCCTTCCCATGTTTCACATCGGCGGAATCGGACTTTTTACGCTTCCGATGATCTATGTGGGAGGAAGCGTCGTTATCCAGCGTGTTTTTGATCCGGCGGTTACCTTGAAGCTCTTAAAAAAGGAGCATATTACGCTCTTTTTCGGAGTGGCGGCCATTTTTTTATTTCTGATACAGCACCCGGATTTCGACGCGGAACTGTTTAAGGATACCCGTATCGTCATGAGCGGCGGGGCGCCGCTCCCTGTAAGTCTGGTTCGCCGGTATCATGAGGCCGGCATCATTCTCCAGCAAGGTTTTGGGATGAGTGAAGCGGCCCCAGGCATCGCCACCTTGCGAAAAGATTTGGCCCTTAAAAAAGCGGGTTCCATCGGCCGTCCTCTTTTTCACGTTGAAGCCAGAGTAGTGGATGATGCCTTGAAGGATATGCCGGCCGGCCGGCCGGGCGAACTCATCGTACGGGGCCCCAACCTTCTGCAGGGTTACTGGAACCGTCCGGATGCCACCCGCGAGGCTTTTAGCGGAGGATGGTTCCACACCGGTGATTTAGCCCGGATGGATGAAGATGGAGACCTTTATATTGTGGACCGAAAAAAGGACATGTTCATTTCCGGTGGGGAAAACGTCTATCCGGCTGAAGTGGAAAACGTCATATTCGAGCTTCCTCAGGTAGCTGAAGTCGCCGTGATTGGAATTAAAGATGATCAGTGGGGTGAAGTCGGATGCGCGCTTGTGGTTGTTAAATCCGGAGAAAACATCACGGATAAGGAAATTTTAAACTTCATGAAAAATCGCCTGGCAAAATACAAGGTGCCAAAAAAGATCGTTTTTACGGATCAGCTTCCGCGCAATGCCGCCGGCAAAGTCCTAAAAAAGGTTCTTCGGGAGAAATACTTTTAACTTGCAAAGACTTAGAAATGAGTATTTCCTGGTCATGAGAAAATGGAATCGGGGAAAAAACCGGAGATTAACCATTAAAAAGGAGGAGAGCATGAAAAAAAATTTATTTTATTTAATCATTGTAGTCGCAGCGGTTCTGTCGATCGGCACATCACCGCTGAATGCCGCTGAACCGATCAAGATCGGGATCCTTCAGGGATTGAGCGGAGCATTGGAGGTATATGCCAAGGCGGAAGTCACCGGATTTAAAATGGGCCTGGAGTGGGCTACGAAAGGGACGAATCAGATTATCGGCAGAGATGTTCAACTTCTAGTGGAAGACACTCAGCTCAAACCGGATCGGGCTAAAATGCTTCTAACTAAGATGTATGGGGATGATAAGGTGGATATCGCGGTCGGGCCTACGAGCAGCGGCGTGGCTCTGGCCATCCTTCCGGTGGCTGAGGAATTTAAAAAGATCCTTATGGTGGAGCCGGCAGTGGCGGATTCCATTACCGGGGCCAATTGGAACCGCTATATCTTTCGAACCGGCAGAAATTCAAGCCAGGATGCCATATCCAATGCAGTGGCCATCGCCAAGCCGGGAGTCAGCATCGCCGCCATCGCCCAGGATTATGCATTCGGCCGGGATGGTGTTACTGCTTATAAGCAGGCTGCGGAAAAACTCGGGGCGAAGGTCATTCACGAAGAATATACGGATCCGAAGGCCACCGATTTTACAGCCCCGATTCAGAAGATTATCGCTGCTTTAAAGGATAAGCCGGCGCCTAAATATGTATTTATCATCTGGGCCGGAAAAGGCGGTCCCATACCCCAGATGCTGTCGAGCGGACTTGATAAATACGGCATCCAGATCACGAGCGGGGGGAATGTGCTGGATGCCCTGAAAATGATGAAACCGCTCAAGGGGATGATCGGCGCCACGTATTACTATTATGAAAATCCGAAAAATCCGGTCAACGATTGGTTTGTGAAAGAGCATTTTGCACGATTCAAAGAACCCCCCGATTTTTTCACCTGCGGGGGTTTTGCTGCAGCCAGCGCCATTGTGAGTGCCATTACAAAAGCAGGTTCCACGGATACCGAGAAACTCATTGCGGTCATGGAAGGGATGGAATTCATGACGCCGAAGGGGAAGATGATTTTCCGGAAGGATGATCATCAGGCGCTTCAGTCCATGTTTGCATTCAAGTTAGATGAAAAACCGAATGTGGAATGGGCGATCCCTGTTCTTGTACGGGAATTGAGCCCGGAGGAAACGGCTCCGCCGATTATGAATAAAAAATAAGGCCTTCGATATATACCGCAGACCCATGCAGACGGGGAGACTGGATTGAAGCTCCCCGCTGCTTGCGGCGGGGAATCTTCGACCGTAATGAATTTTGATCCAATTTTGGATTCGCTCGTTGACCCCGCAACAAGCTGAGGGGAATGCGCTCGCTCGAGCGGTTCAAACCGTTGCCGGGTTTGCGGTTTAAGAAGGGCATAAGGGATTTGTTAAGACTGGATATGGATATGGCTGAAAACAAAATGACGCCGGTTATCGAAACCCAGGGGTTAACCATCCGTTTCGGCGGTCATGTGGCCGTGGATCATGTCAACTTTCGGATTGAGTCTTTTACCTTAAAGTCCATCATCGGCCCCAATGGCGCCGGCAAGACCACTTTTTTCAACATGCTGACCGGCCAGTATAAACCCACCAGCGGAAAGGTTTTTTTAAAGGGAGAGGAGATTACCCATTTAAGTCCTGCACAAAGAACAAAGCGGGGTATGGGCCGCTCTTTTCAACTCACCAATATCTTTCCCTTTCTAACCGTTCTGGAGAACGTCCGACTGGCGGTTCAGTCCAGACAGGGTTTTGGATTCAACTTCTGGCAAAATTATTTGCATTTTTCGGAAGCCGAAGATGAGGCCTATATTATTCTTAAGGACGTTCTTTTGGATGAGAAATGGAATGCTACTTCCGCCGCGCTGACGCATGGGGAAAAGCGGAAACTGGAAATCGCCATTCTGCTTGCCCTTAAGGCGGAGATCCTCTTTCTGGATGAACCCACGGCCGGGATGAGTCAGGAAGAGGTCCCGGCCATTCTTGAGCTTCTCCAAACGATCAGGGACGCCAGAAACCGGACCATGCTTTTGGTGGAACACAAAATGGATATGGTCATGTCTCTTTCAGACACAATCATGGTGCTTCAGGAAGGGAAATTGATCGCCGATGGCTCCCCGGATGAAATTTACAGGAACAAGGCGGTTCAGGAAGCCTATCTCGGAGGAGGCGCCAGCCATGAGTGAGACCATTTTAAAAGCCGAAAGGGTCAACACGTTCATCGGCCAGCACCATATCCTTCAGAGCGTCTCTTTTGAAGCAAAGGCGGAAGGCGTGACGGTTCTTCTGGGTCGAAACGGCGCCGGCAAGAGCACCACACTTAAAACCATCATGGGCCTTCTTCCGGCATCCGAAGGAAGAATTTATTATCGGGAGAAAGAGATTCAGAACAAAAAACCATATGAGATCGCCCGGATGGGGATCGGTTTTATTCCCGAACATATGGGAATCTTTTCGGATTTGACTGTAGAAGAAAACATGCAGGTCGCAATGTTGAAAGAAGATGCTGCGACCGGGAAAAGGCTGGAGATGATCCTGGAGATGTTTGCGGCTTTGAAGAAATTCTGGAAAATGAAGGCCGGAAACTTAAGCGGAGGCCAGAAACAGATGCTCGCCATCGCCAGGGCCATTGTAAACGATATTTCTCTGCTTCTCATTGATGAACCCACCAAAGGGCTCGCGCCGATCATTATCAATGCCCTGATCGACGCGATCAACCATATCAAGCAAAACACGGTCGTCGTTTTGGTGGAGCAAAATTTTTATATGGCAAGTTCCGTCGGAGATGCGTTTTATATTCTGGATGATGGAATGGTGGTCCACAGCGGCAGGATGGATGAACTCGTAGCCGACAAAACCCTTCAGGGTAAATATCTGGGTATCTCCAAAGCGGAAGGGTAAGCCGAAATAAGGCGGGGGGTTTTTCATGGCAGGTGAGATTTTCAAACAATGGGGGCGGGAAATCATCATCGGCGGGGTAATCTTACTCGGCCTGCTTCCCCTGGCCGGGATGGATGCTAAAACCTATCTGACCCTGACCATCGCCGGAATTGCAATGGGAATGATGTTGTTCCTTGTCGCCTCAGGCTTGAGCCTGATATTCGGACTGATGGATGTCATCAATTTTGCTCATGGGATTTGTTTTGCCTGGGGTGCTTATGCCGCTTTCAGCATTTTCAAATATTTCGGCAAGCTCGTGGAGTCGGATTCCATCTTTCAGAACAGCCTGGTTTTTATCATCGCC
>Ga0154608_1155_pt2 | contig 13009 bp, 10 predicted proteins | sample Rifle2008BG13ft_FD_116037 | JGI IMG/M metagenome (GOLD analysis project Ga0154608, IMG submission 116037) | Deltaproteobacteria bacterium RBG_13_49_15 | reverse complement strand
CTTCAATGGGAAAGCTGGTGCCGTCATTGAATTTGGCGATCGGGCAGTTGTTATAGGTTTCCGGACCCCTGCATCCCATTTTATAGAGACAATACCCCATAGCGGCTTCCTTGGAGCCGAATTCGGTGACGAATTCATTGTTTTCAAAATGGGATCTTCTCGGGCATTGATCATGGATCGTTTTGGCATAGGCAAACAGCGGCCGGCCGAGATTGTCCAGTTCAGGAAGTTTACCGAGGAGGAGATAATTGACTACGGTTCCGACGAAGTTGACCGGATTGGGCGGACAACCCGAAATGTTGACGGGCTTAATGCCGAGGGCTTCCCCGACCCCTTTATAGCCGCCAGGGTTCGGTTTTGCGGCCTGGATCCCGCCGAAGGTGGCACACGTGCCGATGCAGATCACGGCCGCGGCTTTGCTGCAAACCTCTTTTCCGATTTCCATGAAGGTCCGGCCGGAAATTTTCCCGTAACCGCCGTTGAACCTGGTTCCGATGGCGCCCTCTACGACGCAGAGGTATTTCCCTTCATACTTTTTAACCGTTGCATGAAGCTGATCCTCGGCCTGCTGACCTGCGGCCGCCATGACCGTCTCGTGGTATTCGAGAGAAAGCACTTCCAACACCAGATCGTCGATGTAGGGATACTGAGACCGCAGCACCGCCTCCGAGCAGCCGGTGCATTCGGCGAAATGCAGCCAAACAACCGGCGGCCGGACCTTAGAAGCGGCAAAGACTTCGGCCACCTTTGGAACAAAAGAGGAAGACAATCCCATTGCGGCGGTCAGGTATGTACAATACCGCATGAAGTCCCGTCGTGAGACCCCTTTTTGCTCCAGCCTTTTAAAAAGCGTTTTTTCATCCTTTTCCATTGGCGCCTCCCTGATACAGGTTATATTGAAACGGCTTTTACTGACGATACCATCCGATCTGCGGATAATCCTTTCCTTTTACCTCCAAACTGGCTTTTAACGGCTGCTTAAAGACGATGTATTTTCTTGGGTATTTTTTTTGGAATGGATATTTGAATGAAAACCGGTGAGCTTTAAAGACCATGTATGGATCATAAAAAAAGGTCACGGCCCCCCCTTTAATCGTGACGCAGCGAATTGTCCGAACGGTCTTTTCAGCGATGGACCATGATCCGTTTGCTTCCTTCAAATCACTCGCACAGGATGGATCATGATAAATCGCCAAAACGCTTTTTTCATACTATTTTAATATTGTAAAGACTTTTTTATCGTATTCGGAAATTTTCAGCATCCCGCTTTCAAGCCCCATCTCTTTGGCTTTCATATCCAGATGGAGGGTGGATATCTGTTCCAGAGGGGGATAAAAAAGATGGGTCAATTCCCGCGTGTCCACTGTTTTGATGTATTTCCGGCAGCGGTCGCAAACATCCACCCGGTATCCGTTTTCTTCTTCGCTGAAAAAATAATGAAGGCTCTCTACGTTGCGATTGTCGCAATACGGGCAATAGATTCGACGGGCCGCCCATTTGTGCCAGCAGAAATGGCAAAAGAAAAACCGTCCCCCATCATCCTCAAATACGGAAAGCCCCGGGAGGCTGCCGCAGACCGGACAATATCCTCTTTCCCAGGGGGTGTCGGATGTTAAATAGGCGGATAATTGTTTTGCCGAAAGCTCCAGGGAGGGGCGGAGGCTGTTATAAACAACCGCTCCAAGCATTTCGGCATCCGCTCCATGCTCTTCTGCAGCCGTTTTTAGATAGGAGTCGTCTCTTTCCAAAAATGTCCGGAACAGCTCCTCCGGATCCACCGCCAATCGGCCCATCGCCTCTTCCATCGCTTCGGAAAATTGAAACCAGGCCCCCTTCGTTCTTTTCCCGATCTTTAAAATCTCGGCAAAAAGGGATCCGGCAGCAGCCATATCCACCGTAAATTCAGAGGGATCAATCAGGGGGAACCCCTCTCGGTTTTTTATCGTCGCTATCTTCCGGCTTAGGGAAACCGGTTCCAACCGAATCTTTTTTTTGGATTTTTCCTGGACGATAAATACTTTCCTGTAAAATGTCAGAAGTGCTTTGTAGGCAGGCCTTTTCTTTTTTACCGAAGCAACGGCCTTTTTAACTTGATCTTCAGTGACAGCATATTCTGATACCATGAATTCTCCTCTGAAAAGGATCGCCGGAAGATATGCTTCTCAAATCAAACGGCAAAAAATGGAAAAGGGGGAGAAAAGAATTTCTCCCCCTTTTAAACCAGTCAACGGCAGTGCTTCACCGGCTCTCCTAAAGCGCTTGAACAAATCGGGTCAGCGGGCGGGCCATCTTTCTAAGAGCAACCTGCCTCGAAATCCCAACGGAGTCGGCGGATGCCACGGCAAATGCATGATACTCTTTCGGTTCAAATGCGACCAGGTAAATCACTCTGACATCATTCGGATCGATAAGCGATGCCTTTGGATATTTGGCTTGTACCTCTTGAAGCCGCTTCTTTGCCAGTGCGAGCATTTCATCTCTGGCGCCGAAGGTCATGGCGCCGGTCGGGCAGGTTTTCACACATGCCGGCAGCAGACCGTTCTGAACCCGGTCGAGGCACATGTCGCATTTGGCCATCGTTCCGTCCTTTTTAGCGCGCGGAATATTATAAGGACAGGACTCGGTGATTTCTTTGACTTTCAGTCCTTTTGTTTTGGCGGTATAGATGACGGCGCCGGTGGCTGAATCGCTGTAAATGGCGCTTTCTTCTCCCGCTGTATCCCGGCAGGGAGGCTCCATGCAATGCCGGCATTGCTCCGGGAAAAAGAGCCATCTCATTTTTCCGTCAATCACCTTTTCACTCATCCGGACCACCTTATACGTGGTGAAGGAGAGATCTTTCGGATTTTGATAAAAACCGCGGTTGGTAGTAACATCTGCCGGAAGGTCGTGCCATTGCTTACAGGCAACCTGGCACGCGCGGCAGGCCGTACAGACTGTCGTATCAACAAAAAATGACTTGCTCATTCAGATCACCTCCTTCCTAGAGTTTGGTCACATTGACCATAAAGGCCTTGGTTTCAGGAATCCGGGTATTCGCATCACCGGTGGAGGGGGTGAGCAAATTGGCGCTCTCCTCCTTGCCGGTAGCCGGCCATCGCCAGCCGTAATGATACGGCATCCCCACTTCATGAACGATGGTTTCTCCGATCTTAAACGGTTTAAACCGGGCGGTAACAATTGCGGTCGCCTGGACCTTTCCGCGGGCGGAAGAGACCAGAACCCGTTCCCCGTTTTTGATTTTTCGGAGCTTGGCCAGTTCTTCGCTCATTTCAACGAACATCTGAGGTTGAAGTTCCATCAGCCATGGGAGCGGACGGGTCATCAGTCCGGTCTGCCAGTGCTCGGAAACCCGGTAGGTGGTTCCCACAAACGGAAATTTCGGATCGCAGGTGGCAAACGTATCCGCTTCGCCGCCGAATACCGGAGCCACTGGATTCATCCGCTGTTTGTTCATCATGTTCTTTTCCACCGGGCATTCCAGCGGTTCATAATGCTCGGGGAAAGGCCCGTCATTCAATCCCGGGCCATAGAGCTGGGCAAAGCCTTCTCTTGTCATGATGTAGGCATATCTCCCGTCTTCCCGCTCTGAACTGTCCGGGTTCTGCAGCGGAGGCCAGGGTCCGTCCGGAACGTCGCCGACCCACTTTTTCCCTTCGGCATCCCATTTGACCACCCAGCGCTTGTCGTTATAAGGCTGCCCTTTGGGGTTGCAGGACGCTCTGTTATAAATGATGCGGCGGTTGACGGGCCATGCCCAGGCAAAGCTCGGATAAAGGCCGATCTTGTTGGGGGCGTCTTCCTGATTCCTGCGCGCGGACATGTTTCCCTTGTCCGTGTAGCTGCCGCAGTAGATCCAGTTGCCGCAGGATGTGGATCCGTCGGCCTGGAGCAGAGCAAATCCCGGCGCCACAAGAGTGCCGGCTTTATAGGTGACCTCGCCTATGGTTTTGTCTTTGACCCAGTACCCGTTGATCTCTTTGGCTATTTTGTGCGGGTCGTATTTTCCGTTGGTTACATAGTCCCACTTGAGGTTGGTTATCGGTTCAGGGAAAGCCCCTCCCTTGGCATAGAGCTCTTTAAGTTTCAGACCCAGCTCCACGATGATGTCGCCGTCCGGGCGGCTGTTTCCGAGCGGCTTGGGTCCTTCATATCGCCACTGCATCCACCGGCCGCTGTTGGTGATGCTCCCTTCTTTTTCCACGGATACGCACGCCGGAAGCATGAACACCTCGGTTTTGATCTCAGCCGGTTTCATTCCCGGCCCTTTCCAGAAGGAGCCGGTTTCGTTGTCGAACAGGTTGACGTTCACCATCCAGTCGAGCTTGGCCATAGCCTTTCTCGTCTTGTTGGCATTGGCACCGGAGCAGGCCGGATTTTGTCCCCAGGCGAAAAACCCCTTGATCTTGCCGGCATACATAACATCAAACAGGTCCAACCAGGAGTAAGCTTTGCCGTCATCAATCTTGGGAAGCCAGTGGTAGCCGAAATCGTTTTCCGCCGTGGCCTTATCTCCAAACAAAGACTTGAGGAGGCTCGTCATATATTTGGGCCGGTTCTGCCACCAGTTTGCCGAGCGCGGGTCAGAGCTCTTTGGGGTGAATTTCTCGTTATAAACAGCCAGAGAGCCGAACGAGGCCGGCGGCGTGGGAAGATACCCCGGAAGAATGTGAAAAAGGAGCCCTTGGTCAGTGGAGCCCTGCACATTCGATTCACCGCGCAGTGCGTTGACCCCCCCTCCGGCCATACCCATATTGCCGAGCAGGGATTGGATAATGCTCATAGTCCTGATGTTCTGAGTTCCATGGGTGCTCTGGGTCCATCCCATGGCGTACATGATGGTGCCTGCCTTGTCCGGCTTGCCGGTTTCAGAATAGGCTTGGTAGACTTCCAAAAGCTGTTTTTCCGGGGTTCCGGTAATTTGAGAGACTAATGTTAACGTATACCGGTCATAATGATTTTTAAGCAAGTTGAATACGCACTGCGGATCTTTTAGGCCGGGATCTCTTTTTGTGACGCCCTTTTCATCTGCCTCGAAGGCCCATTTGCTTTTGTCATAGCTCCGTTTGCTCTCATCATACCCGGAAAAGAGGCCGTCGGCAAAGGAGAAATTTTTCCCCACGATAAACGACGCATTCGTGTACCGGACTACGTATTCTTCATGATAGAGCTTATTGTCCAGTATATACTTGATCATTCCTCCAAGGAATGCGATGTCCGTACCGGAACGGATAGGTGCGTAAATATCTGCTTTTGATGAGGTGCGGGTAAATCGCGGATCCACGTTAATGAGTTTGCCTCCATTTCTCTGGGCCTCGGTGACCCACTTGAACGAAATGGGGTGGTTTTCCGCAGCATTGCTTCCCATGATGAGAATCACATCGGCATTTTTGAGATCGATCCAATGATTGGTCATTGCGCCTCGTCCGAACGACTCTGCCAGAGCCGCAACCGTGGCGCTGTGTCAGATACGGGCCTGGTGTTCGATATACACCAGCCCCATGGCACGCAGCAGGGCCTGGTAAACCCAGCACTCTTCGTTGTCCATGGCGGCGCTCCCCACCGAAGCGATGGCGGTGGTGCGGTTTACCGGCTGCCCTTTTTCGTTTTTCGCCTCAAAGGTGGCATCGCGCGTCTCTTTAACTCGCTTTGCAATTTCATCGATGGCCCACTCCCAAGTCACTTCTTTCCAGTCCTTCGCATTTTTGGCGCGGTACATCGGTTTTAAAAGCCGGTTTTTGCTCTCGGCCAGTTGTTTGAGGGAAGCCCCTTTTGTGCATAGGGCGCCCCGGCTGATGACATGGTCCGGATCTCCCTCGATGTTGATGGTACGCCCATCGCCCTGTTTGCTGGAATGCACAATCGCCCCACACCCCACCCCGCAGTAACAGCAGATGGTTGTGGTCTCCTTGGCATCCTTGATCTTGAGCGTCTGGGCATAGGATTTGACCGGTGAAAGATCGAACCCCAGACCACTCACCGCAAGACCTGCGGCTGTGGCGCCGGTTATCTGGATAAATTCTCTCCGTGATACGTTCATTTGCCCTCCCTCCTTTTTTGATTTGTATTTTCCACCGGCAGCCTTCACTATCCGCCGATGGCATACATCGGGTCCAAAACCGTTGACTTTTCGCGGCATACCAATTCATGTTCAAGCGGTTTGCGATCAGCCGCGGAGAAAATCATATTCAGTAATTCAGAGTCCGAAGCACCCGTCCTGATGGGGGTTTTCAGGTCGAACTGAAGGTTGGACAACAGGCACAACCTGAGCTGGCCGCTCGCTGTGAGCCTGAGGCGGTTGCAGTCCGGACAAAAATGCCGGCTGATAGGCCGGATAAAGCCGATCTCGCCCGGCGCTCCATCAAAACGGAACCGCTCTGCAGGACCGTCGTTTGCTCCCCGTGAAATCGGATGAAGCGATCCGATCTCTTCGATTTTTTGCTTGATCTCCGGCGCCAGCATCTGACGTTCCATGCTCATGCACTGAGTTCCGATGGGCATATATTCGATAAACCGGACATGGAATGGATAAATTAAAGAGAGCCGGGCAAAATCGATGAGTTCATCGTCATTAACCCCTTTGATCGCCACCATGTTGATTTTAACGGGATCAAAACCCATTAACAATGACAGTTGAATCCCTTCCCAAACCTCGTCAAATCGATCGGCGCCTGCAATTTTTCCATATTTTTCCCGATTCAATGAATCAAGGCTCACGTTGATGCGATTAATCCCGGCGGATTTGATCCTCCGGATGTTCTCCTTCAGAAGAACACCATTTGTGGTGAGGGAGATATCGGAAAGCGCTTCGATCCGGTGAAGCTCTGATAAGAATTCATACACACCTTTTCGAACCAGCGGTTCTCCGCCCGTAATCCGCACTTTTGAAACTCCTGCGCAAACCAGGAGTCTTACCAAGCGCAGAATTTCTTCATAACTTAATATCTCTTTATGCGGCAATTTTGGAAAGAACCCGGCAGGTGTGCAGTAGTTGCACCTTAAATTGCATCGGTCGGTTATGGAAACGCGCAGATAATTTAATCGACGGTTGAACCTGTCGATTAATTCGTTTTCGTGAAGTTCGTATCTATTCCGGCAGGCATCCTGCATCATTATTGCTCAACCAAGGGGAAATTACGCAATCGATCCGTCGCATTGCTGTGGCTCAATATTTTAGCCTACGCCCCGCTCCAATCGTTGTCAAGGACAAATCAGGATTCTTCATCCGCCTCTAGTACGTCCTCGTCAGCCACTTTAACTACGGACTGGTAGTTGTCAAACACATCTTTTTCATAATCATCTTCGATCTCTTCTTCCAGAAGTTCGTCAATTTCGGAAGGCTCTTCTTCGATCTCTTCTTCCCGGATTTCCCATTCCTTGGCAGGGATTTTAGCCAGAAGTTCCATATCGTCAAAGGTAAGTTCAACGGATTCCTTATCCGCAGAAAACATGATATCCCTTACCGAATCGGCAATCTTTTCGGCATAATATCCGATGGGATACATGTTTTGAGTTCTCAGCGTCGAGATCAACGCTCCCCTGCCGGTCTCGATGGCCCCTTTAATGCGGCTCAAATCATATTTTTCTTCACATAGAAGGGAAAACGAGTCCTTTTCGAGCTCTGCAAATTCCTGGACGACCACCTCGTTTTGATCGCCTTTTTTAAGAATCAGATATTTTTGTTTCATCTCTTATCTCCCCAAAATAAATCATCGCCGTCTAGCATACGACGGCAGTTTCAAGTCAACCCTCATCTTGTCAATCGGGATGGCTCGAGGGTTCAAGGCGTTATCCGCCAAATTCCCGAGCGGGATTAATGATGCGATTTCTGGCATAAAATTCAGCAACTGTCAACATATATGGGCTTTTTCATTCGCAAAAATCTATTGACCGTTCACGCCCCAGGTGATAGCGTTTACACTAAGTGAAGCTCCCCACTCTGAAGAGCGGGGCTTGCGGGAAGCATACCGGTCATGGAGGGATGGCCGAGCGGCTTAAGGCGGCGGTCTTGAAAACCGTTGAGCGAAAGCTCCGTGGGTTCGAATCCTACTCCCTCCGCCATGTTCGTTAAACGGGCATCAATAAAAATGAGCCCATATCAACATTCTGGAAAAACCGGAGAGATGGCCGAGTAGGTCGAAGGCGCTCGCCTGCTAAGCGAGTGTGGGGCGAAAGTTCCACCCCGGGTTCGAATCCCGGTCTCTCCGCCATTCATAATGAAAAAGCCGATCTCCCAATAAGAGGGAGACCGGCTTTTTCATTAATTATCTTTATCTATTTAATTTCTTTAAGTTTTTTAATTATATTTCGAGCGTTCTCAATATCTGCCTTTGCCTTTTGATGCTCAGGATTGAATGCGAGGGTCATTTCCCATTCCGAAATGGCGTTCTCCAGTTTTTCGTTAACAAAATATTTGACCCCTTCAATGTAGTGAACGTCGGATAGTTTTACCTCCACATCCGACTTCAATCGCCCCACATCCAGATACTCCGGGTCGACCCGGCTGAAATACTTAATCGCCTCTTTGTAATTTTTTGATTCAACCATTCCCTTCCCCATCTGGTAATATGATGCATTGATCAGGTTCTTTGCGGTTTGATTGTCATCATCTTGCTCCAAAATTTCTTCTGCAATGGCAATCGTCTCCTGATACCGTTTTTTATCAAAAAGCCGTTTGGCATCGCTTAAGGTCATGCCGGTTCTTAACCCTTTACTATAATCGGTTACCATGGCCGTCAGCACCTGCGATTCCTCGGGTATTTTTTGAGGGGGTTGTTTTTGAAAAGGGGCGCCTGATTTTGAGGTCTTCTGGCTCTCCTGAGTTGAGCGGGAAGCCGCGTCGGATGCGACAACTTCGATCACCGGCAATTTTAAGACCCTTCCCGACTCCAATGCCGATTCGGATTTCAAGTCGTTGTATTTGGCGACCACAAAACCCTTCTGGGGATCCTGATAGGCCTTCCTGGCAATCTCTTCCAATGTATCACCGGGTTTGACCTCATAGACAATCAGATCGTCCCCATGCAGCCGATTTTTCAGGTAATCCAACGCCTCTTTATTTTCAGAGTCGTAAAAAAGGACTTTTAAAAACTCTCTTCTGGCATCCCGCATGGAACTGTAATAATAATAGGTCCTTCCTTTGCTTAAGTGCTGATTCACTTTTTTCTGAATCTCCATCTTCAGTTGGGCCGCTTTGTTTTTGCTTTCCATATCATTCGGAGCATAGTGACTTAAACTCTGCCAGAGCTGCAACGCGGTATTAAGCTTTCCCGAACCCTCATACTCGATGGCTTTCAATCGAAGAAGGCTTTCCTGAGGTTTTTCGACGATGACCCGTTTCACCGGAGCGGCACAGCCGAACACAAGGATTGCGGTTGCCACATACCAAAAACAGGGGATTGTGAATCCATATCGATTCATTTGAATTCCTCTTTGCTGAACGTGACCAGATTTTTCTCAAACCGATTTAAATCCATATCCCCATAGATCATCGACCGCTTGATGGCAAAATCGGCGATGAAAAACGGATTCCCCCCCCGCTGTACGGTAAATGCACCAATATACCCGTTTTTTCTTAAAAGGGCGACAACCAAACGATTGCTGTCTCCGTAAGGATAGGCAAGGTATTTAACCTCTTTGTTGAGCTGCTCTTTGATGACCCGTGTGGATTCCGCAATTTCATTGGCGATGGACTCGTAATATTCTTTAAAAGCCTCTTTTTCTCCCTGAAGGCTCAGGTTTCGATGGGTTTTAGTGTGCCCCTGCATATCAATCCCGTTCTGCGACATTTCCCGTATCAGATCCCATGACAGGGTCTTTTTACCGCCGGTGATGAGGTCGGTATACAGAAAAAGCGTCGCCGGATAACCGTATTTCTTCAATATAGGGAAGGCGATCTCATAGGCGGTTCGCCAGCCGTCATCAATGGTGATAACGACCGATTTGTTCGGAATCTGCGTTTTAAACTGTAAAAATTCAAAGAGCCGATCCATGGTGATCACATGATACCCTTTTTCCCGGATCAGTTTCATCTGTGCCTCAAAATTGGCTGCCGTTATGTTCATTTTCGACGCTTTGGACTCGGAAAAATTGTGGTAGGACAACACCGGAACCGTCTGATATCCCGTCAAATTCAAGCCCCCTTTATTATATGACTTCAGCGGCACAATGACCTCCTGCCCCGGCGTCAGGATGGTTGTGCCGTTAAACTCGGCAATCAGCCAGTCCATGGAGGGATCATTGAGGTGCGCTGCCGCAAGAGAGATATAGGTGTCACCGGGCTTGACGACGACCTGCAAAAAACTCGGGGCAGGAATGACTTCGGCCTGTTTTTTTTCCTCAGGAGCCTTGACCTGAGGCCCGGCGCATCCGGCAAGATAGATTCCCCATGATATTAAAATCAACACGATGGCCGGGTTCCTAAGAAACCTGTCTGTTTTCATCCTTTTGCTCCGGTTCAATAGATTGTCCGCCGATTAACCCTAAAACCTGATAAACCTCAATCGGAAGTGCTTTTCCTTTCACCTTCTGTGAAGGCAATTCCTTGGCTGAAACACTTTTTTTTACGAGCTGGAAGGTATCTTTGCTGATGATGATTTCACCGGCGCCGGCAAGCCCTGTCAGCCGGGATGCGATATTGACGCTGTCTCCGATAACGGTGTATTCGATTTTCGTGTCCGAACCCAGATTCCCGGCGACGAGAATTCCGGAATTGATGCCGACACCGATTTGGGAAAGGATCGGATTCTTCTGGTCGCCGGCAGCCCGGAGTTCCTGTTGCAAGTCGATGGCCGCTCTCACCGCTCTCTCGGCGTGATCTTCGTGAAAAATCGGGATGCAAAAAACGCCCATCACGGCATCCCCGATAAACTTATCAACATACCCTCCATGATTCAGGATATGCCGTGTGACGATGCGGAAATACTCGTTGAGGCATTCGACGACCTCTTCCGGCTCTCTTTTTTCAGAAAAACTCGTAAAGTGCCTGACATCGGTAAACAGGATCGTCGCCTCCATGTGGATCCCCTTGAGCCAGGAATTTTCCGGATTGGCCAGAATGATATCCAGAATTTCAGGGCTAACGTAACGGCCGAAGGACTTTGAGATCAGGAATTTTTTCAATAGCTCACCGGACATGTAATTAAATGCTGAAGCCAGATCTCCCAGTTCATCTTTTCGAACGAAATCAAGACGATATTGATAGTTTCCCCTGGCAATCTCCTTTGCCGCAACAACGAGCTGATAAATGGGACGTGAAAAATTGATTCCGAAAAATACAGCGACGGATATCCCCAAAAGAACGATCAGAAAGCTCATCGCGATCAGGGATCGGGTCGCCTTGCGGGTCTGTTCTTTAATAAAATCGAGAGATATCCCGACATGAATGGTTCCCAGTTCGACATTTTGAAAGGTGACCGGTTGCGACAGATTGAGAATATTCCCGCCGAAAGGGGTCTGGTAGGTGTAATGGGAAATCTGATCCTCCGTCCTGATCTGGTCGGGCTTCTGGATGCTGGGAAGGATCGACCCGATCTGGTTATGGTCGGTATGGGCTTTAATTACGTTTCTTCGATCCGTGATAACGGCATAAAGGATCCCTTCAACAGAGGCGGCTTCTTTGATGAGGGTATTGAGCCTGAGCACGTCGTCGCCGAGAAGGGGGATCCGCGCATTGTTGGTAAAATATTTCAGACTGATTTTTCCGGCCCTCATCGTCTGGAGATACAGCATGTCTCTCTGCCGGGCTAAAATAATAAAACTCAAAATAAGGACGGTCAGCCAGATAATAAATGTGATGGCGATAGCGAATTTGACGCTGATGGGGATTCGGAGCCTGGCCAGCTTGTCCTTCCAGGTGACCGGCCTTTTCTTGATCCGCTCGGATAAGTCTTCGGAAAGGGTCGCTACCTGGATTCCATAATACTTTTCAATGGTTTTCAGGACCGCCTCTTCCGTTGCATAACCCTGTTCAATGAAGATCTGCCCCAATTTCTTTTTATTCAACCGCTGAATATCGAGGGCTTCCTGCAATTGCGCGACAGTGATGACATTCTCCCGCAGCAGGGCCTCTCCCAAAAGCAACCGATCTTCATAGGAGGTCCTCTGAAATGATTTTTTAATTCCATTCGGAAGCTTCATCGCCGACTCCAAAACGATTGCGTTTTCGGTCCGTTTTTAATTGGATGCCTCTTGCGGTTTTTTGCTCGCTTGTTACCAAACCGTCAACGATCGCACGAAAATGGGAGATCTAAAAATGATAAGACCGTAAAAAGCCGATTTTGCTCTATCCGTGACCATTTTTGGGATATGGTTATTTCCTCGCTAAATTTCAAGAACTCGTCGCAAGCTCCTCAAACAGCTTGAAATTTTTAACGCTCAGCAATTCGCATCTCTTTTTTCGAAAATGCTCAAATATAGCTCGCAAAAGGCATTTTACGAAGCCATCAAAAAGACATCCAGGATTTCTATAGTCGGTTTTAACCTTCTTTAAAAGGAAAAAGATCGTCCTATTCCAGGAATTGTCCGGGAGCGCCGGATGCATCCGTTTTTTGAAACACAAGTCCGCGCCAGTCGGCTTCATCAGCCTCCCACCGAAGTATAAACGGCCCTGACGCATATCTCTCGACCACTTCCGGAATTTCCCAACTCCGGATCCCCGACATTACTATAACCCCTCCCGGTTCGATCATCTCCTGCACCCGGGGATAGAGACGGATGATGGTCGGATAACGCAGGTTTGCCGTCACCGCCGCAAACCGACCCGTCAGTTGATCGAGAGCGATTTCACTCACATCGATCCGGTTTTCAACTCCGTTGATAGCGGCATTTTCCCTGGCCTCTTTCCTGGCGCATGGATCCAGATCGATCCCTACCCCTCTTTCTACGCCCAACATCACGGCCGCAATCAGGAGAACGCCGGTCCCGGTTCCGATATCCAGAATGCGGGCGCCATTGCCGTGACGGACCCACCGGTGGGTCCGAATCGCCTCTTCAATCCCCCTCAGCGCCA
>Ga0154608_1103_pt1 | contig 13237 bp, 11 predicted proteins | sample Rifle2008BG13ft_FD_116037 | JGI IMG/M metagenome (GOLD analysis project Ga0154608, IMG submission 116037) | Deltaproteobacteria bacterium RBG_13_49_15 | reverse complement strand
GCCTTGTAGGCGAATTTCCGGACCGTTGTTTTGAGGATCCCGGCGGCCTGGGTGATGTTTCCACGGGTGTTCTTCAATGCATCGATCAGCATTTCCCGTTCCATGTTTTCTACTGCTTCTTCCAGGCCAAGGGAGGGAAGCGTATCGGATTCGATGCCCGTCTGCAGCGTCGGCGGGAGGTGATAACTGTGAATCACCCGTTCTTCGCAGAGGAGCACCGCCCTCTCAATGCAGTTTTCAAGTTCTCTCACATTTCCGGGCCAGTGGTATTGCATGAGCATATCAATGGCGGGGGTTGAAAAGCGGCGGATCTCCTTTTGATTTTCTCTGGCATATTTTTCCAAAAAATGATCGGCCAAAAGAAGGACATCTGTCTTACGCTCCCGGAGCGGCGGCAGGTAAATGGGAAACACGTTCAGACGGTAGTAAAGATCTCCTCGAAAGGTTTCGTCCCCCACGGCCTGCTCAAGGTCTTTATTGGTCGCGGCAATGATGCGGACATCGGCCTTGATGGTTCTCTGGCCGCCGACCCGCTCGAATTCTTTTTCCTGCAGCGCCCGGAGCAGTTTGACCTGAACATCAATGCCGATAGATCCGATTTCATCTAAAAATATGGTTCCTTTGTCGGCCAGTTCGAATTTTCCCATTTTCTGCCGTACGGCTCCGGTGAAAGCTCCTTTTTCGTGGCCGAAAAGCTCGCTTTCGATCAGGTTTACGGGAAGCGCGACACAGTTGACTTTGATGAAGGGGTTTTTCCCCCGGAGGCTGTTGTAATGGATGGAATTGGCGACGAGCTCTTTTCCGGTGCCGCTTTCTCCTCTGATTAAAACTGTGGCGTTGCTCTGGGAAACGTGGGAGATCATCTGAAAAACTTCCCTCATTTTGTTGCTGTTTCCCACGATGTTAGTGAAACGGTATCGATCTGTGAGTTCACTTCTGAGACGACGATTTTCTTCCCTGAGTTGGTCTTTTTCGAGCCGGATCGTTTCCAGGTTGATGACATGCTGGGCGATCATGGTGGCCACAACCGAGAGAAGCTTCTGCCCGTCTTTCAATGAATATTCGGGATCATAGGGACGATCCACGCTGAGGGCGCCGATGACCTGGTTTCCCTTCTTGATGGGGACACAGATAAACGACAGTTCGTTCTTATGAAGAGATTTTCGTGATGCGGTCCGATCCAAAAACTGGGGTTCTTCGCTGATTTTTGGAATCACAAAGGATTTTCCGTTCTGAATGACGCGCCCTATAATTCCTTCCCCTGGTTTGTATTTTCCACGCTCTATGGCCGACTTTGAAAGGCCATGGGCCACTTCAATACTGATGACGTCCCGGAGCGGATCCAGAATGGATACCGTCCCCCTGACCATGTTCATTGAATTGGACAAAATTTCCAAAACTTTATATAGTGCCCGTCGAAGATCCAATTGTCCGTGCAAGGCCTGGCTGATCTCATAAAGCAAAGTGATTTCCTGAATCCGTTCCATGGGCGCCAACCGGTTATTGAGATGTTTGAGGATAAATTCCATCCATGGATAAATACACATGGGAATAACGCTTCCTTTATGAATAATACAAAAATGTAATAAATGGCAATCGATTTGTTTGGCACAATCGCTTTTTTGGCAACGACTGCCCGGCAACTAAGGAAAGGAGCTCTATGACTGCTGCGCCGGATAGCGTTCACGGGGGAACAGCCGGGGTACTCGCAAATCCGGTTCTTTTACTGGGCGCCCATCTTTCCATTTCCGAGGGTCTCGAAGAAGCCCTGTACAAGGCGAAAACCTATGGATGCAACACACTCCAGATATTTACTAAAAATGCCGCAACCTGGAAAGAGAAGGAACCGACCGAAGCGGTAATCAACGGTTTTGAAAAAGCCAAAGCAGAAACCGGCCTGACACGGATCGCCTCTCACGCGGCCTACCTGATCAATGTGGCCTCTGCTGAAAAAAAGAAACACCGGATGTCTATAAATGCGCTAAAACAGGAGATGATCCGGTCTTCTATGCTTCAGATTCCGTACGTGATTCTGCACCCGGGCTCCCATATGGGGGCCGGAGAAAAGGAAGGAATCCGGAAGATAACAGAGGGGATCAACGAAATTTTAGGAAACATTTCCGGTTTAATCCCCCGATTGCTTTTAGAAACGACAGCCGGGCAAGGTTCCGGTTTGGGACATTCATTTGAGCAATTAGCCGAGATCATGGCCGGGGTTAAGAATAAAGAGAGGATCGGGGTTTGTCTGGACACCTGCCATATATTTGCCGCCGGATACGACATCCGCACAAGGGATGCATATGAACATACTGTCGAAACCTTCGGCACTACCATTGGACTTAGCCGGCTTCATGTGATTCATTTAAACGACGCTAAAAAAGGGCTTGGATGTCGCGTGGACCGGCATGATCATATCGGAGAAGGGTTAATCGGATCAGATGCCTTTGGATTCATTATGAACGATCCCCGATTTTCAATGGTCCCAAAGATCATTGAAACCCCTAAAATTGCCGGTGCGATCGATTATGACCGGATCAACCTGGATCGGCTTAGAAATCTGGTGCACAGCTAAACTCCAGCGGACTTTAAGGCGTTGCAGCGGATCCTTCATAACCAGGGAAATGGGCGTGGCAAAAAAAGGAGCTGTCATGTTGAAAACAGGCTTATGGATTCTCGGCTTATATGCCTCCTATGCATGCTTGCTCTTTTTTCTCCAACGAAGCGTCATCTTTCCTCGCTTTCTGACCGCACCTTCCACGGAAACAGAGACGCTTCCTGCAGGAATCGAGCGGGTATGGATCAATGCTTCTTTCGGAAAGGTGGAGTCGTATTTGATGCTTCCGGAGAAAGGGGCCGGGACCCGGAAGGTCCCTGTCGTCATTTTTGCCCATGGGAATGCCGAGCGGATCGATTTTTGGCCCCAGGAATTGAAACCGTTCATCCACCTGGGGGTAGGTCTTTTTTTAATCGAGTATCCTGGGTACGGCCGATCGGAGGGGGCGCCTTCTCAACGCAGCATCATTGAGGTCTTTGATAAAGGATTTGAGTTTCTGATCGGAAGAGCCGATGTAGATCCGAATCGCATCATCCTCTTCGGAAGATCTCTCGGCGGAGGGGCTGCTTGTGCATTGGCCGAAAAACGACCGGTCCGGGCATTAATTCTCATGTCGACATTTATCAGCATTCGGTCTTTCGCTGCACGGTATCTGTTCCCTCCATTTCTGATCCGGGATCCTTTTGACAATCTGGCCGTCATCCGGAAATTCAAGGGACCTGTACTCATCGTTCACGGCAGTCATGACGAGGTCATTCCTTATCGGCACGGAAAAATCCTTTATGAGCTTGCCTCTCTTAAGGAACTGATTACGTACAATGCCGGCCATAACGATTGCCCTCCAGACTGGTCGGTTTTTTGGAAGGATGTGGAAAGGTTTCTAAGGCGGTTCGATCTCATTCCCACCTGACCTTGGCCGTCTCTTTTAAATATCGACGGGCATCTTCGTTCCCAAGCACGGCTGCTTGCTTAAAATCCGATATCGCCTTTTCTTTTTCCCCGGACACAAGGTTGGCTCTGCCGCGGCCATAATAATAGACGCCTTTTTCGGGATTCAGTTCGATGGCCCGGTTCAATGAAGAGATCGCCTGCGGGAGATTCTCCATCTCTTGATACGCCAGCCCCCTGTAAAAATGGGCATCGCTGTTTTTTGGATCCTTTTCGATGACCGTTTCAAAGCTGACCGCAGCTCCCTTGAAGTCTCCCCTGAGAGAAGAAAGGGTCCCCTTTTCCATTATGCGAATTGTTTCCTTGTCTTCAACCGCCGTCTTTTCGGCTGGTTGAATTCCTTTTTTCCCCTGAATTTCCGCAATGGATATCCCTTTCAGATAGGTGATGAGAGTGTAGGCATCCTCGGTTTTCATGGATGATCGGAGGCGGCTTCTCCCTTTATCGGCATCGATCACCATGGTGATTTTTCCTAGCGGTGGAACAGGATGCTCCTCACCAGGAAATCCGGGGATCATCTCTTTGATAACATTAATATAACTTGCCATGTCATAATCCATCTTCATCAACGGTCCTCTGGAAGCTTCCTTTTTGAGCCCTTTCGCGGTTTTAATAAGTGATGCCAGTCGATCGTCCGTCGATGCGGTGAGTACAAGGTTGTCTATGGCAGTCGCTCGAAATTCATATGCCATCATGGATTTCAGGAGCTTAGGGGTAGGAATATCCGCCGTTCCGGTGAGAACGGGAATCTGGGTTTTAACTCCGATCACCCGAAATCCGTCAACCGTGCTGTCTTTGGTCCGCACAAAAAACGGATCCGGCTTTTTGCCGGTTTGCGTTTCCATGGCCGACTGCATATTCCGTCCGAATTCAAGGATCCAGGGGATATATTCGGATTCAATAAAATCCTGTCCGCGATATCCTTCCTTCAGGACATGGATCATTTCAAATATCCATCCGCTTTGGCCAAACGACATCCCTCCGGCCATTTCACCGGAGAATTTGCTGCCGATCCGGACCAGTTGGTTCAGATCCACACCGATCCCTTCATATACCTTCCCAAAAATTTCTCCAATCAGAGAAAGTATTTTTTCGGCATCAAAACATCTTGACCGAAAGTTCATCTGAAAACGGGGGTTGTAATGGTTCAGGTACCCGGGGCGGGTTTCCTTTACAAAAAGCTGGGCCAGCTCGCTTCCATCGCGGGCGTTGGCAATGACTTCGTATGCCAGTTCGGCCTTATTAAGATCCACATTGACGGAAAGGGTTTTAATCTGCGAGGCCTTATCGAGCATTTTTTCAAGCATCTCCCGAACCTCCATGGAAGAGAACGGGATTTTTTCAGGCTCGGCTGCCGCGGTGAGGTTTCCCATTTGAGAAAGAGCCTGCCGGATCTTGGGGCCCGATTTTTGAATAAGGTTGCCAAGAGCGATTTCAACCGAGATAGCGGGCTTCGATTTTGATTTGGATAGGTTTGCCATGGCGCCTTTGAACGGATCGATGGCGTGCACCTGTCCAGGCGGGAGCGGGAGGATATAATAATCCGGACCGGCTGAGGCCTTGTAAGCCTTTTTAAAATTCTCATTCGGTTTGATAAACGGGACCAGGGCGACCATGATCGGTTGAGGTTCCGCAATATCGATTCCGATGATGATCAGGCGTGAAAAGTCAACCCAGTCCGTTCCCTGGATCATCCCTTTCAATACCGCGGTGGGAGAAGCGCCGCCATCAGGATCGGCGCTTCTGAAAAGGGAATCGATTAGATTTAGAGAATAATCGAGACGGTTGATTTTAACGACCAGATCCATGGAAGAGACTGGTTTTTCAAAAGCAAAAAGGGGATGGACGGCTGCACCAATCAGAAGAAGTGAAAGAAATAAAGTAAGGAGGTTATTTATTGCGGGTTTCATTTTCATGGTGGTTTCCTCTGTACATTGAGGGGGTTGGAAAGAACGACCGGAGTATCATTTTATGATTTTATAAATATAAAATTACTCAAGATTTGTCAAAAAAAAAGAGGTGGCGCCCGATAGTCAGTGGACTGGGTTTGAAAAGAAGATGGAGTTTCCGGCAATAGCCGAGACCGGCGCCAGTTCAACCTTTTCCCTTAAGTTATAAATCGCTTCCCGCAGCACTTCGAACGTCAGGTCGTGAGGATGGGCGATTCCGATAGCCGTGCCGTGTCTAAGGGCCCTGCTGATCAGCAGGTTGATTTGTTTTGAAATGAAATCCCGTGTCGGAATGTGATCCAGGAAAACATCCCTGTGGTAATAGGGAATACCTAATATGCGGGCGGCATCCCCCACCCGGCTTTTCGCTGTCGTCAAGCTGTCGACGAAAAAAAGGTTTCGTCGTTGCAGCTCCTTTAAAAGCAACACCATGTGTCCCAAATCCGCAGTCATACGGGACCCCATGTGGTTGTTCACCCCTTTAATAAATGAGACCGCATCAAGATCAATGTTCAATTGTCGAATAAAATCGCTGTCGGGGAGGGATAGAAGCAGGGCTCCAGGGCCCGGATCAATCTTCGGAAATTCCCTCGGCTCCATGGGAAGATGAAGAATGACATCATATCCTCTTTCCTGGGCGGCGTAGGCGATTTCCTGCTGATACGGGCTGTGGGGAAGGATTGAAAAGGTAAAACACGCTCCCATATTGAGAAATTTTTCCGCCTGGGTTTTGTCGTACCCCAGATCATCGATAAGGATGGCCACCTTTGGTATTTTTTCAGGAAAAAGGATATCCCCTTCCGGAAGTCGGCCTTTAATGGGAACTTCTTCATCCGGATAAATTTCAAAAGGCGGGATGGAACTTGCCACGTGTTGGTTTGCAAGTTTGTAAGCAGACGGATCGATTTTCCGGCTATCGGACCTTTGCAGGATGCGATGCACACGGAATAAAGAGAGGACCACCAGCAGAATTAAAACGGCGATTGCTAAAAAGGAGGCGCCAAGAAGAGCCCTTTGCCCGGCGCCTATAATCTGTTGCCGCATTCTATCCGCGAATATTTTTAAAAATTTCGTAGCTGATGAGAACCTCAAGTGCCCGTTGCACCTGGTAATCGGATTGAAGCGCCCCGGAATCCAAAGGGGCAAACCGATTCTGGGCTTCCTTGGGAGGATGCTTTTTTATCGGCTCTCCTTTGCTGTTTTTGAGGCTTTTTCCTTCATCTTCCTCTTTTATTTCCGAATCGGGCCGGTCCTGGAGGTTTTTTTCCTTCAATAGTCCTGATTCCAGATCTTCTTCCGCCTCAATCCCGGGTTTGGGTTTGACCACGATATTGGGGATAATTCCCTGGTTATGGATGGATCTTCCGCTTGGGGTATAATATTTAGCTATGGTGTACTTCAGGCCGTAGCCGTCTCTTAATGCCTCGACGGTCTGAACAGATCCCTTTCCAAAGGATATCGTCCCCATGATCACGGCCTTTTTTTGATCTTGCAACGCGCCGGCAACGATTTCCGAAGCGCTGGCACTCCCCTCATTGATAAGAACGACAATCGGATATCTCCTGGCGACCGTGTTGGCATGGGCTTGATACACCTTAGTATGTTTTTGCAGCCGTCCTTTGATTGAAACGATGACCCCCTCGTCTATAAAAAGATCCGCTGCTTCAATGGCCTGATTTAAAAGGCCTCCCGGGTTGTCCCGAAGATCAAGGACCAGACCTTTGAATTCCTCTCCTTTCATCGACTCCAGGGATTCCAGGCTGGCCTTGAGATCATTTGTGGTGCTTTCATTAAAGTTGCTGATCCGGATATATCCGTATCCCGGCTTTAACACCAGCGATTTGACGCTTTCTATAGGGATGATATCCCGAACCAGTGTGAATTCCTTGGGCGCTTGAAGCCCTTCTCGCTGAATGGTGATGCGAACCGCGGTATTTTTGGGTCCGCGCATCTTTTTAACGGCTTCCCAGAGCATCATGTCTTTGGTGGACTCGTCGTTGATCTTGACGATGATGTCGCCGGCCTTGATCCCCGCCTTGTGAGCCGGGGTTCCTTCAATGGGCGAGATGACCGTCAACACCCCTTTCTGAAACGTGATGACGATGCCGATTCCGCCGAACTCGCCTCGGGTATCGATCTGAAGCTCATTGAACGCATCGGGAGGAAGAAAAGAAGAATGAGGATCAAGACTGTGAACCATCCCCTGAATCGCTTTATTGATGAGTTCTTTCGAATCGACGGGATCCACATAATTTTTCTCGATCAATTCGATAACATCTGAAAAAATTTTTAACCCTTTATAGGTATCTTCACTTCCGGCTGAAGGGTTCTGATACATAGGAGGGGCAATCGACCAGCAAACCGCTGACAAAGCCACAATCAGCCAGAGTTTCCAACTGGAGAGTTTCTTTTTTAACATAAGGTTCTCCTTTAATTCGGTTTTAACCATTGCAAAGGATCAAGCGGTTTTTCATGATTGCGGATTTCAAAATACAGTTTTGGTCCCATAAGAGATCCGGTGTCCCCCACAGTAGCGATGACCTCTCCGGTATCCACTCTTTCCCCGCTTCCCTTAAAAAGCTCATGAGCATGCGCATAGACCGTATAAAAGCCGGTCCCATGATCGATGATCATCAGGTTCCCATATCCTCGAAACCAGTCCGCGTAAATAATCGTCCCCCCAAGAACAGTTCTGATGGGAGACCCTTCATCGGCTAAGATCTCTATTCCATTTCGGCTCGTGATGACGTTCAACCGAGCATCCTTATAATGCCCGAATCCGGAGACTATTTTACCCCGAACAGGCATATCAAGCAATCCTTTCATTGATAAAAATGGAAAGGAGTGCGTTTGATCGGGTATTTTTGGAATAACGGCTTGCTCTTTCAGGGATTTAATGGTCTGTTCCAGGTGGTCGGATGCCTGTTGCAACCCGCTGATCGCCGCCATCTGCAAGCTTTTTTCGCTTCTGATTTTTTCAAGAAGCTCGGCTTTTTTCGCTTTTTCAAAGCTCACGGAATGGATTTGAACCTGGAATTCCGTTTCCAGAGAAGTTTTCTCGATTCGATCCTGATTGAGGAGTTTGAACTCGGCTGTCAAAGCGGTACGCTTTTCAATTAAATCCTGTTGAAACCGGTCGTCGCTGTCCAGAATCACCTCTATCCCTTTTTCCATGGAAAGAAACTGGCCGATGGAACGGGCTGAAAGGAGGAAATGCATTTTCCCCATCTGGTTGAGTTTGTATAAGGCGACCAGCCGCTTCACGGCATAATGTTGGGACCGTTGAATCTGCTGGGTGAGCCGGCTTATGATCGCGTTGGAATGCTTGATTTTTTTCTGCAAGATTCCGATCTGAGATTTTAATGATGTCGCTTTGCGTTCAAGGAGGTTGAGCGAACGCTCCAGATCGTCAAATTGCTCCAGTATGGATTCTTCCTTTCTGGACAAATCATTTATCCGGATCCGCTTCTGTTGAATATCCTGATCAATCCGGGATGTTTTTTGCTTCAAAAGAGTGATGGAGGGCTCTCCATCTTGGACCGGCCTCTGCTCCTGGATCAACCGGATATATTTTTTCGTGTTGCGGATATAACCTTTTTGATCCTTAACGGCAACTTTAAGCCATCCATTTTCCCGATCGAGAACAATGACGTTTTCACCCTGGTTCAGGACGGCAATGGAAGAGGATCGGATATCGGGTTCTTTTCTCAGGTGAAGTCGATTTACAAGGACGATCCCGACCTCTTCCTGCTGAATAGCCAAAACAGAGTTTGATATTGCCAGGACGTACATGGCAATACCCATCGACATCAATATTTTAAAAACTGCCTGAGGGAAAAATAACATCCCATCAATCCCGCCAAAACCCCTGAACCGATGATCCCGAATAAAATTTCCGGAGAGAAAAAGCGGATGCTGACCGGGCCGACGATTTCATATCCTTTCACTTTTAGGGATATGAAAGAAAAAACGAGATATAACAATCCGGTCCCAAGAAGACCTCCTGCGGCTCCTTGAATGCTCCCTTGAATGAAAAAGGGGGCGGAAATAAAACCATCGGTGGCGCCGATAAGCCGCATGATCTCGATTTCATCGCGTTTTGAATAGAGAACCAGGCGGATGGTGTTCGCTACGATAAATACTCCGGCCATGAAAAATAGGCCGCCGAACGCATATCCTGCCATCTGCAACAGGCCGATGATGCCGGCAAACCGTCCGAGCCAGGCCTGGCCATACTCCACCTCGTCGACCCGTTCCATTTTTTGAACGATTGCTGCGATTCGTGAAATCGGATCAGGATGCTGATGGGAAGGATCAAGTGAGATCTCAAAAGCATCCGGGAGAGGATTGTCTTTTAGATCCGCTAAAAATGAAGGTTGATTCTTCATCTGCTCTTTAAGCCGTGACAGTCCTTCGGTTTTCGAAATCCATTTTAAATCCGATACACCGGGAACGCTGCGAATGGCTTTTTCCAGTTTCAGCCGGTTTTGTTCATTGCAATTTTCCTTAAGATAAACCATTACCCGAATGCCGCTTTTCCAGATATTCAGGAAATCGCTCATGTTTAACATGAGGAGCCCAAAGGCGCTCACAATGAGGATAGAAAACGCAATTGTAATAACGGTTATGGAATTCAAGAATGTGTTGGCCGCAATATCGGCAACGGCCTTTTCAAAGTGCCGTATCATGCCTCTTTGATCTTGTGATCGCTTATCAATTGACCTTTATCCAAAACGATTTTTCTTCCGTTGATGCTGTGGATCAGTTCCGGATCGTGAGTCGCCAAGATGATGGTGGATCCATCCTTGTGAAATCGATTGAGAAGGTCGAATATGATTTCGGCGGATCCGGAATCCAGATTTCCTGTCGGTTCATCAGCCAAGATGATTTTAGGGTCGCCGATAACGGCTCTGGCTATGGCGATCCGCTGCTGCTCGCCTCCGGAAAGACTCGGCGGTAAAGCTCCCTGTTTTTCCTCCAATCCGACGATTCTGAGAACGCTTTTTACCTTTTTTTCAACAAATTTCCTCTTGTGACCTGCCGCCTCAAGCACAAGAGCCAGGTTTTCAAAGACCGTTTTGCTTGGAATCAGTTTATAGTCCTGAAAAATAATCCCGAACTTTCGTCTAAGAAATGGGATCTGATGTTTCGGAATCCGCAACAGATTCACGCCATCGATTATTACCTGTCCATTTGTCGCGGATTCTCCAAAGTAAAGAAGTTTGAGCAGGGTGGTTTTTCCGGCGCCGCTGGCGCCGGTGACAAAAAGAAATTCATTCTCCTCGATTTCCAGGGAAATATCGGATAGGGCGCTTTTTGAATCGTAGAGCTTATAAACATGGTACATCCGGATGATCGGGGTTTTCCGGCTTCCATGAGTCATTCCAGAGGTTCCTGGCCTATGGCGCGGTAAAGGGAGGCTTTGAAGATTGCTGAATCATAAATGGCATCGTAATAATTTTGCATGGTCCTGGATAGAAGGGTCTGGGCATTCAAGACATCCGTTGTGGTAGCTATTTGGGCGCTATACTGCTCTTTGGTGATCCGGAAGTTTTCCCTTGCCTGGTCAATCCCTTTTTTTACTGCTTCGATGTTTTCAAGCGATTCCTCGGTCTTTAAAAAAGCCTCTTTGACTTCCAGGCGGATCTGGTCCAAAATCCCTTCCTTCTTGAGCCTGGTCTGTGATAGGCGGCTCATCTTTTCTTTGGCATCGTAATAGGTTCTTCCCCACTCCCAGAAGTCCCATGATGCGATTGCTTTAATATCCCAACTGCTCGAATCGCTGAAAGTGCCGGCCCCGCCGGTAGCATCCCAGTCTTTCCCCTGTTGGAGGTAGGTCCAGCTGAGATTGACCGAAGGATAGTATCCTTTTTTGCTGATTAAAATATCGGTTTCGGCAATTTTTAATTCGACATCGCTACGGTTGACCTCATCGCGCTTTTTCTGGGCTGTTTCAAGACAAAAGGTGAAGTCATAGGGAAAAGGAGAGTATTCGAGCATATCTTGAATATGAGCCGCTGCCGCAATGGGTCGTCTCAACAGGGTATTAAACCGGGCTTCCGCGATCCCCAGAATGCTTTTCGCATTGATCAGGCGTTGTTTTGCATTCGCCAGCTCTGCCTGGGCCTCCAGCAGGTCGTTGAGCGGGGTCATGCCTACTTGATAAAAACTCTTTGCAACCTGCTCCTGGGCTTCAAACTGAGCGACCGTCTCCCGGCTGATGGCGACCAGCTTCTGGGCCTTGAGAAGGGAAAAATAGGTTCTTTGAGCTTCAAAAATGACATCTTGCCGCGTGAGCTTTTCACCTGTTTTTGCTGCTTCCAGTTTCAATTTTGCAATCTCATGTCGGTTAATGATGGAAAACCCCGCAAAAAGGGGTTGCTTGATGCTTGTGGAGAAAGCGTATATCTCTTCAGGCTCGAGGATTCCAAAGCCCGAAATGACATTTTCTTCATCATTTCGTTGGTATTGATAGGTCATATTGAAGGTGGGTAAAAAATACGATCTGGCGATGTTTTTGGAAAAAGCGGCTGCCTTTATTTCTTCCCTGGAGCTTGTTAATCCGAGATTGACCGCAAGAGCGGTTTCGATGGTCTTTTTAAGAGTCAACGTCTCCCCCGGAATGTCGGTTCCCATCGCAGGGTCGTTATTCAATAAAAGCTCAATGGTTAGAAGAGCGAATATGATGACGGCAATCCTTTTCGGTTTCATGTTTTTTGCAGTCCGATTTTAAAAAGAGTCAATGGTTGCTGGCGGATTCGGTCGCTTTATGTTTGACCGATCTGATGTTCATTGGTATCATAACGCTTGTTTAAGGAGTGCCGTCACCGGTTCTCCTTGAACCAAGCCTCCACTGAAACCCATTTCAATGGCTTCTTCCATTTCGGTGGAGGCTTTATTATATGATATTAATCATTAAATCAATATATAAACTGAGCGTTACAAACAATAACACCTGCAATAAACAGAATCGGTAATAATGTTGTTCTATGCCCGACGCTCGGGTTCAACGGGATCAGATGGGTTGTTTGAATATGGAAAACGATATTCGAATGATGAAGGAGGAGCTCATCCGGCTGCTTTGTGAAAAATCGTTTCAGTACAGCCGGGATCCCAAATTTAAGCTAGTCTCAGGTCGAATGAGCCGGTTTTATGTCAACTGCAAACCTGTTTCTCTGAGTCCGAGGGGAATGTTTCTCATTGGCCATCTTATTTTTGATGTAATAAAACACCTGCCGGCTGTCGCCATCGGGGGGATGACCTTCGGCGCCGATCCAATGGCGATTGCCACCGCTTTTGTTTCGGAGTTGAAAAAAAATCCGATCAAGGCGTTTTCCGTCAGGAAAAACCAAAAGGATCATGGGATCGTGCGATGGATCGAAGGAGATATCAACTCCGGAGATCGGGTGGTCATCATCGATGATGTGGCCACCACAGGCGGTTCCACGATTCAGGCCATCGAGCGTTCACGGTCGGAGGGGCTTCAGGTCGTCAAAGCGGTGGTGCTGGTTGACCGCCAGGAAGGAGGAATGGAAAACATTCGGCGGCATGTCCCGGATGCGTCTGCGATTATTCTTAGGGATGACCTAATGACCTGTTGGTCGTCACTTCGCTAAACGATCTGGCGCCGGTTATGCCGGAATCGGATTCGGGATAATGTAGGTGGCACAGGAGTCATCCGATTCCCAGACCGTCACCCGGGAAACTCGGATTGAGGGATGATTCATGATGTTCTGCATCTGCCTGGCGATCCAGATCGCAATATTTTCCGAAGATGGCGGATTCT
>Ga0154608_1009_pt3 | contig 13402 bp, 10 predicted proteins | sample Rifle2008BG13ft_FD_116037 | JGI IMG/M metagenome (GOLD analysis project Ga0154608, IMG submission 116037) | Deltaproteobacteria bacterium RBG_13_49_15 | reverse complement strand
AGCCCCGCTGATCCGCACTTTCCCTTTGAGCGGGATTCCTCCTTTAATGACGATTTTGTCCATTGATCACTCCAATAAAAAAGCGCTTCCCACCATCCCGGGCAAGCGCTTTTTCACGTTCCGTTCAGATCGTGTTAGCTGTGTTCTCCACCTTTACCTTTGGAGGTATCGATGGCGGCTTTGATAATACAGTAGGTCATGCCGAGACCTAGAATGTTTAGCGCAAACCAGAGTCCCCCCATAAAGACCAGATGGGACATGTCCCAAATCCATTCAAAATTAAATGGAAACATTATTCATCCTCCTTAACCGGATTTATGCCCTGGCCGGGCTCACTTCTGCTCCGGAGAGAGCCGCTTTCTTTGCTTTGCCCCCCTGGTCTTCCGATTCCACCGGATTTAATTCCACTTCCTGCGGGAAGACCGGCAGGTATCTGTAGGAAAGCGCAACCAGGATAATTCCATAAGCGACCGGAAGCAATGTCGTCGCTACTTCCTGCCAGCTGGGGTAGTACATGGGCCATCCTTCGAAGGTCAGGACCGGAGCGGCCATCACCTGAAGCACCATGGCCCAGCGATTGACGCAGGCGCCAAGGACTGCGAGCACTACGGCGGTCATGAAGCTAACGGGATTGCTCCTCCCTTTTTTGGATATCAGTATGATGGACGGAATGATTCCGCAAACGACGATTTCAAGGATCAGTATCCACATCCCGTAGAAGGGGTTGTTGGAGTAAAAATCGGTCAATTCAAATCCCAACGAAGGAGCGGTCACCATTGCCCAGTACCACGTGTCGATGATTTTGGCGATGATGTACGTGGTCAGCATCCACCCCGCTATTTTGGCCAAAAGATCGACCACATCATCTTTAACGAGCTTTTTCCTGGTGATCCTCTCCGTAATCTTTAGCAACATGATGGTAAAGCAGGGCCCGCACGCGGCCGCCGACCATGTGAACAGGAAAAATGTCCATGGCCAGATGAAAATTCCCTCCCGGAAAGCAAACGGCCTGCCAAAGAGAACGCCGGCAACGCCCCCAAGGGATCCCTGGTGGAAAAATGAAAGAAACGCGCCGGTTGCTGCAAAAACAGCCATGATTTCGTGCATGTTGTGGCTGAGGTTATGGAAAAAAGGCAACCGGTCGATTTGTCGGTTTTCTAAAATCAATGGGAGGTATTCGATGGTCAGTACCATGAAATAACAGGTCAGACAGAATGCCACCTCGGTCAGCATGGAGTGAACATTGGCGTGCCAGAAAATAAACCAGCCCCTGAGCGGTTGCCCGATGTCGATGGCCAGAATGAGAAGAGCGCTGCTATAGCAAATGAATCCGATCAGGACGGCGAAATTGATGATGTTTTTTAGCTTATCTTTCCCGATGATATACCGTAATAAGCCTGTAAAAAAAGCACCGCCCCCCAGGGCGATCACCGTCAGATCCGCCCAGATCCATAAAGCGAATCCATAAGAGTCGTTCATGTTGGTCTGGTTGAGACCTTTGATCCAGCACATGAACATGGCCACCACGCCCCACAACAGTACGGCGACCACCGGCCCTAGTTTCAGTATCAATTCCGAAAGCGGGCAGCGATTTACTCCTTTAGGTATTAATGCAGAATCCATCGGTTTTTCGCTCCTTTGATCGCTTAATGGGCTTTACCCGGATTTTCATTTTTCAGGTAATTGTCTCCGGCCCGCCTGACCCATTCCCGGCTGGAGACATAATAAACCTTCGGATTGGTTCCCAGCTTTTCAAGAAGTCGGAATACCTCGGGGTTTTTCGGCTGTCCGCCATGTGCATTATCCGGCTGAGCAAGCTGGTTCACGGTGTGTTTCGGATTGTTCAAATCCCCAAAGGCGATCGCGCCGGAAGGGCAGGCCTGTGCGCATGAGGTCTGATATTCATTTTCTTCCAATTCCCGTCGCCCTTCCACAAACGCTTTGTTCATGGCAAGCTGATGCCTGTGAAAACAGAAGCTGCATTTTTCGACGACCCCCCGCATCCGCGGTGAAACGCTGGGATTGAGAAATTTTTCCATCCCATTTGGCCAGACCGGATCCCACCAGTTGAAATATCGGGCATGGTACGGACATGCCGCCATGCAATACCGGCACCCGAAGCATCGGGTGTAAATCTGGCTTACAATCCCTGTTTTCTGGCTGTAGTCGGTTGCGGTCGCCGGACAAACGGAGACACAGGGAGAATGACCGTGATCCCCTTCACAGTGCATGCAGGGTCTGGGGATATAACAGATATCCGTCTCAGGATATGGTTTCCCGTTGGTGAGCTGATAGACTCGCATCCATGTGATGCTGTCAAGCTTGTTGGATTCATCTTCTTTGAACGGGATGTTGTTTTCAGCCATGCATGCCACCATGCAGGCGCCGCATCCGGTGCACTTATCCAGATCGATGACCATTCCGTATTTTTTAGCTTGATCGTTTTTCATCAGAACCTCTTTGAATTGTCGATTTTCAAGCTCTTATCAATCAATCCGACGGTCCGTTCGTTATGCTTTGCCTAGCTTGGCCCGTATGCCCCAGGCGGCGTTAAGCCCTGAGGAGCCGTCTTCAACCGGCCCGATGAGTTCGTTGATATTCACCCCTTTGCCGGCAAGGAAGGAATCATAGGCCGTATGCCCCAAACCGGTTGGCATGGCCACAACACCCGGCATGATCCCTTCAAACAAGTGAATTCTTACCTTGGCACTTCCTCTTGGGGTGCTGATAACGGCGGATTTGCCTTCTGATAAACCCAAGGCGATTGCCGTCTTTGGGTTCACCTCGATGAATCCGTTCTTCCCTTTGATCACCGTATCGGCTACGGTCTTGATTACAAAAGGCGGGTTGCCGATCCGGCCTGCTGATATTCTCGGCGAATCATAAGGAATGAGAAGAAGGGGATATGCCGATTCCTCTCCTTCCGCCTTGACGACGGCATTTTGAAAGGAAGCGCCGATATCGTCGCTTGCAAACTCAAATTTCTTGGAAGCGGTTTCAAACGCTTTATTCCATGGGGACGGTTCAAATCCCGCATCGATCCAGTATCCCTTTTCTCCAAGCGCTTCCCATTTGTCTCCGAACGTCTCTTCCAGACAGGCCTCGTAATCCTCCCAGGGAAAGGCCTTTGCGATCGGATCGCCCATCATCTTTGCCAGGCGGATGATGGTATCTCCGGCATGCAGGGTGTCAAATTGCGGATTCACGACCGGTTTGGCCAGTCCGATGATCGGTTTAATGAAACCTTCCGCTCCTGGAATATCTTCATGGCGCTCCAGATACACATGATTGGGAAGAATGAGATCGGCATTGGCCGCCGTTTCGTCCATAAAGGATGAAAAACTGACGATAAATGGGATTTTTTTCCACGCTTTCCTGACGAAAGCAGAATCGGAAACCGAATAGTATGGATTCGCTTCCAGAACAAAGAGCGCCTGAACCGGAGATGCATCAGTAGAGTTGATCATTTCGGGGAGTCGATGAAGAAGATTACGGATATGCGGATATTTTTTGCTCCCGGCGCCGTCAACCCTTGGTTTCTGCATTCCGGCAGCCGCCTGGGCGTCCATTTCCAGCTCCGGCCAGCGGATGTAGTTCGGATCAGGAATGGCCCATACGCCCCCTTTCTGATTGATATTCCCGACAAGGGCATTGAGGGCGTAAACCGCCATGATTTCACCGGCGCTTTCCGAGCCGGCGCCTCGTCCTCTTCCGCAAATCGCCAGCGGCTTTTTTGCCGCAGCAAATGTTTTGGCAAGAGAAACCACGACCGCTTTATCAATCCCCGTCACTTTTTCAACCTGTTCCGGAGGGTAGTCTTTAAGCACATTCTGAACAAACCGGTCAAATCCGGCGGTATGGGAAGCGATGAATTCGCGGCGGTAAAGCGACTCATCAACGATTACCCGCGCCAGACCAAGGGCAAGAACAACTTCCGTACCGGGTTTTATCGGTATCCACTGATCCGATTTCGCCGCAGTATTGGAAAGCCGGGGTTCCACCTGTGTGACTTTAACGCCGGTTTCCTTCCAATGACTGTTCGCCTTAAACATTCTCACAGGCGATCCCCACCCTTCGATGATTCCGCATCCGAAGCTGAGGATATAATCGGCATTTTCCACATCAAATCCGGCGTTCGCCTGAGTGCCCTGCATCAGGTAGAGTCCAAGCTCGTAAGAATCCCTGACAGCCGGAGTTCGAACAAAATTTGCTGAACCATAAACCGTTAAAAATCGTTCAAATAGCCTGGGAACCGTTCCGCCGTCATACCCTGAAATGCAGGCGAGAGCATGCGACTGATTTTTCGATCGGAGATCAGCAAGTTTCTTCGATACTTCGGAGATCGCTTCTTCCCAGGAGATTTTTTGCCATTTGTTTTCCCCTCGTTCCCCTGTACGCCGCATAGGTGAGGCAATCCTGGAAGGACCGTAAAGGAATTGCAGTCCGGCCAGGCCCAAAATGCAAATCCCGCCATCGTTGACCGGATGCCCTTTCATTCCCTCAATTTTGACCGCCCGGTCTCCCACTTTTCTCACGGTGATTCCGCAGCCGCCCGGGCAAAGGGAACAGGTAGTGTTGACATAACCGACTTCGCCATCTTCCGGAACAGGGGTCCATGACCAGTTCTGAGACCAGATGGCCAGATCATCGGTCACCTTCCAAGGCAACGGCGATAATGCAGTTCCTGCCGCACCCCCAATGACGAATGACAAAAAGCTCCTTCGGTCCATTTTCATCGGCTCTACCTCATTCAACCATCCAGTGTCATTCCTGAGAAACCGCTCTCATTTATGGCATACAAAACATGCTTCATGTTGCGTTTGAACACTATTTTTCCTGCCGGGTTTTTCAGTCCCCGGGAACGCAAGCCGAATGATATTATTGAAAAATCCTAACATCGGCGTTTCAATGGAGACTTCCGTTTTAATCGCCTCACTCGCATGGCATTCCGCACATTCGTCCATCTTCATCCGATCCCATGAGTTTCGTTTAAGACCGGCGATGTTTTTCCCCCAAATGTCCCGGCTTATACCGGTTATCCGGTTTTCCTCGTAGATCCGGGCATGAGACGATTCGCCGATCGGTCCATGGCACGTGACACATTCCATTTTCGCCATTTTCACATGGGCGGCATGTGAAAAGAAGACGCAATTCGGCTGACGCGAATAAACCAGCCATGGGACCTCTCTTCCCTTGGCTACGTATTCTTCCACCAACTTCGTCTCCTCGGGATCCTCCCCCTGCGCCTCTTCATGGCATCCGGTGCACTGGGTCAACTTCGGAACACCTGAAAAACTTCCATCATCCCGGAAGAAATGGCAGCTTTGACACCCTTCGTCAACGGTTTCAACATGAAGTGCGTGGTTAAAGTCGATCGGCTGCTTTTTTTGAGAGTAAAGCAGCTTCGGGAAAACGATCCATCCGACGATCAGGCTTGCAATAAACCCCACAATAAAAAAGAGGAGAATGGATCCACCTGATCCGTTCTCCTCTTTTTTTGCGCCATCTGGTGGTGATGAAGCCTCACTGTCGCCCGTTAATGCAATCGCCTTTTCCTTCTCATCCTTCTTGCTCATGCACACCCCGTCGAGTTAGAATTGATACTTAAATAGGGTTAGAGATCAGTCACATTCGGCTGATAGCAAAAAAATATTAAGTGTGCGCTTTTTAACGCGCGTCTCCCGTTTTGTCAAGGAAAAATCATTTGGCGTAGCTATGCAAACCCGGGAGGAGATTAACCCCAAAATAAGTAAAAAGAACGGCCAGGAATCCGACAATGGAAATAAATGCCAGCCGTTTTCCATGCCACCCCCTCATAAGGCGGGCATGCAGCAAAGTGGCATATACAAACCAGGTGATAAGAGACCATGTTTCCTTGGGGTCCCAGGACCAATAGTTACCCCAGGCGGAATTAGCCCAAACCGAACCGGTGATGATTCCGATGGAAAGAAACAAAAAACCGAACATCACCATCTGATAATTCAACTCATCTAATACATCGATCGCCGGGAAATGGACCAGCATCCTGTTTTTCGCATTCTTATCCCCCTGCTTGAGTAAATACATCAGGCTGATACCAAATCCGATGGCAAAGGCCGCATATCCTAAAAAGCAGGTGATGACATGCGCGATCAGCCAATTGCTTTTGAGTGCCGGAACCAAAGGTTGAATCCGGTCGTTGATATTGGGCGAAAGAGACGCATATGCCATAGCCAGAAACGCAATGGGTGTTGCAAACGCTCCGATTATCCGGTTTTGATAGGTTCGTTCAATAACAAGATAAATGATCATCAATGTCCATGAGAAAAAAATTAAGGATTCGTACATATTTGAAAGCGGAGCATGCCCGATGCCAAGTTGATATGATTCTACCCACCGCACGATGATTCCCGCCGTGTTTCCGGCTGCCCCGAGAAGAACGACCCAGGAAGCGCTCTTTCCCAGGATCTCCTTTTTAAATATCCAGGCGGCAATGTATAGAGATGCCGCTATTCCATAAAAAAATGTAATGATTGATAATAGCTGCGAACTGTTCATCGGTTCCCCTTACGATTTGGCTCGGGCGAAAAGACGTTTTTTAGAGCCTGTTTTCGTTTGTTATGCCCAGGTTTTTGGCCATCTTCCTGACTATGGCATGCATCCCCAACTTGTTCTTATTTGCTGTCCCTGCCACCATCACTTTGCTTTTTTTCCCGGTTTTCGCGACCTCCACACAAATTCGCTTATGTGACATAAAAAAGGTTATATAACATCCTAATATCATGATAACAAATCCTGTATAGACTACCCAAACGCCCGGATCACGCGTCACTTGCAATCCAGTATAGTATCGGTGATGGAGCTCCGCCGCAGAGATGATGAGCCCTCCCTGCCTCATACCGTCGAAACTCGGAAATTTTATCGGCAGTATGACATCCACCCGATTCCCGTTTTTAGGTGTCAAAATCCCGATGGCCGTCTCGCCTAAGTTATGACCGCGAAAAGGGAATGAATTTCGATAATCCGTATAAACAAACTTACCTTCTCCTTCCGGAAGATCGATCTCCTTGTTCATCACTGCTTTTTGATCGTATTCGATCTTTGTGTCCTTTCCGACAAGCTTCAATGCGATTTCATTAGGCGGAAGCGTCCCGTAGCTTGACTGGAAAAAATTAATCCCTTTGTACCGCAGCGGGTCATTGACAATAATGTTTTTTTGCAAAAGCGGTTTTCCGCCCTCCAGGATCGTCAGAGATGAGCGATATTCTTTGGGCGAACCGGATTCATAAAAACTCACATTAAAATCATCGCATCGGATTTCAAATTCAAGGGGATACAACGCATTTGTTTTTCTAAGCCGTATGCTGTTTGCCGTCTCCCCCTCCGGAATATTCACAAACCCTTCGAACCCGAAAATAGAACCGATCAAGGCTCCGACCAAAAGTGTAATAACACTCAGATGAACCGTATAGACCCCAAGCCGGGTCCATCGCCCCTTTTCCGCGTAAATGCAAAATCCGTTTTCCGTTGTTTCCGCTCTAGTGTACGAAAAGCGACGGCGTATCAGGGAGCTGAACTCTTCTTTCAGTTCTTCAGGTCTTCTTGAGTCAATGAATTCCTCCTTTTCGGGAATCGATCTGAATCGGGAAATATGAAATGTCGGATTTTCGTTAAAAACCACCTTCCAGGTTGTAGAGATGCGGTTTATTGAACAAACCACAATGTTTAACATCAGCGAAAGGAGCAGGAACCGGAACCACCAGGAATGATACATATCGAATATGTCCAACACATTGAAAAGATTATAAAGAAAGGGACCGAATGTATTAAAATAGTCGGTTGGATTTTCATTCTGAGGGATAACCGTTCCGATAATGGACGTGGCCGCAAGGATTAACAGGATCGCCACCGTCAATCTGACAGATGAAAAAAAAGCCCAGATGGCTTCAAAGGGAGACCGATTCTCCACTTGTTGCATAATAATTCCTTTCAACCGGGGTTCAATAATTTAAAACAAAACGCTTCATCAAAGGGAAAGAGTTATCCTTCCTTTCGGCAAGCCTCCCTTTCTCCATGTGGGAAAGCAAGCCATCAAAAGATGATTACGGGGAGAAGGGTTTCGGTTTGATTGAAAGTGTAGCAGTCCGATTTTCATTCAGGTACGTTTTGGCCAACGACGATACGTCAGCTTCCGTAATTGAGGCATAATCCTCAAGAACCTCCCGGCTCCAGTCGAGTTGCTGCGGGTAATTTTTTGATCCCGATAGCACGGTGTCAAGCCAATAGCTGTTCCGGCGCATCATATCCTTAATGCTTGTTCTTACAGGTTCAATCGCGCGTTGAAGCTCATCTCCTGAAATTCCTTTATCGGCGATTTCCGACAGAGTCTTTTTGATTTTGGCAATCACCCCATCGATGAGGTTCGGATCCGCATTGGCCATTGCCAAAAAAAGACCATACCCGGCATATGCACGGCTCGGCCGGTTGTATGCAAAGGGAGAATAAGAGGCTCCCATTGTTTCCCTGATCTTTTCCCGAAGCCTTTCAGAGGCTACCTCTCCCAGGATATTCAGCCTCCGCGTCCGTTGAATATCCCACAGGTCTTCGGTCCGATAGGCTATCACCGCGAGTCCTTTCGGAATGCGCGTTGTCACGTCCATTGAGATAGACTTGCCGGCTGGGAAAGAAATCGTATCAGATCCTCTCGGATGCTTTGCTCCCCTTCGAGGGAGCAGGCTTCCGAAATAGCGGGATGCTGTTTCAATTGCCTGATTGACGTTAAAATCTCCAACAACCGAAATCTCGATTTCCGCTTCTTTGAAATACTGCCCTATCCATGTTTGAACTTGTGATAATGTTAGTTTTTTAAATACATCAAATCGGGGGAGTCCGAACCTTCCGTCATTACCTGCCAAAAAGCCATTCCCAAAGAGTCTCATGGCTCCGTCAATGGAATGATCAAGCTCTTCATATTCGTTTTTAAACCGTTCCATCACCAGCCGATACGCTTCCTCGCGATAGGCCGGATCCACCAAATGGGCATACATGAGCTGAAACAGGAGTTCGATCTCATCGGATACGCTGTTTCCTTCAAATTCAAACCGATTCTCGGCCACGTGAAACGTCACACGCGTGCTCTTTCCTGCCAATGCCCTCTCTATCTCATCTTTTTTGAGTCGCCCCAGGCCGCTTTCGTTGATAAGATCTTCGGCAAGCACCCCCAATCCGGGATACGCCTTTGGTTCAGCGGATCGGCCGAAGCCAAATATCAGGTTGGCAAGGACCTCATTGTCGGTAAAACCGGTCTTTTTCAGATTTAAACGGATGCCGTTTGCAAAATCGACCTGAACAACCCCCAGATCCTCAATATCGGTCCGTTTTGCGACCGTGCCCGGATGTTTCGGAGCAGCCAGGTATGGAAATCGCGGCGTCTTAGAAACAATCGGTTTTTGAACCATCCGGGCAAGGCTCTTCTCATAGATCCCGCGCAAACGATCTTCAGAAGGGATATCCCGGTTTTTAAGATCCGCATTCCCCGTCAAAAGAATCAGACGGTGAGATGGCCTCCACGCCTCACGAAATGCCTCATCCACTTCTTCCGGTTTGAGAGACTCAACAATTTTTGCAAATTGTTCCTTTTCCTGTCGGGGAGATTGAAACACCCTGTTGCTATTCAGATGCCCGATGATCTGATGAGCCAGATTCCGGCTATTGCGTGTTGCTTCCTCCCTGACGGCATTTTCCATGTCCGCAAGAATATCCTTCTTGACCCGGATAAGCTCTTCCAGGGTAAATCCATGCATCAGAGCCTGCCTTAGGGTCTGCTCGAGCGCCGATAGTGCTTTCTCCCACTTTTGCGGATTGGAATCGGCCGTAAGCTCTGCATATTCAATCTGCTGCATATAAATGCCCGAACCGATGGCGGCGGAGGAATAAGGAGAGTTGCCGCTGCTGATCCGTGCGTCGAGCCGGTCCTGGACGATCCGATCCGCTATGGCTTCAATAAGACGTTTCTTTTGTTCGGCAAACGTATCCGGCTTTTTTTCGATTTTCCGTATGACCTGAATACTGACGGTTGCGCTGCCGGCCTCTTTCTCATAATGATAGAAAGTTTTGATCCCGTGATGATGGATGTCTCCGACGACCGGTTCTGCCCGCCGGGGCGCCCTTGCTTTTAATCCAGAGAACCGCTCTTCGATCGAACTCTTTGCCGACTCGATATCAAAATCACCTATCATAACAAGGATCATTTTATCGGGTCGGTACCACGCGTCATAGAAATCCTTCATCCGGGCCCGGTCGATCCCTTTTAAAACATTTTCTTCACCGATTGGGAGCCGTTTGGGCAAAATAGTTCCTTCCAATTCAAATCCCATCGTCGCTACAGACGTCCGATACGATGATGAATCCCGTTCGCGCTTTTCCGATAAGATGACCTGCCGCTCCCGTTCAATCTCTGATTCTAGAAGGAGCGCTCCTTCGGCATAGTCGCTGAAAACCAGGAGGGCTTCCACAAGGCTTTCCCGGTCTCCTTTTGGCAACAAGATGTCATACACCGTCTCAAAATAGCTGGTATGCGCATTTGCGTCTGGGCCGAATTGCATTCCGATTTTCTGGAAATATTTAACAAGTTCTCCAGGTTTGAAATGGGTGGACCCGTTGAAGAGCATATGCTCAAGAAAATGGGCAAGCCCCAGTTCCTGATCCGATTCGTGTGCGGACCCGACCTGAATGTTTAGATGCATGCTGACCCGGTCTTTTGGTTCGCGGTTGTTCATCAGCACATACCGCAATCCGTTTTCAAGTCTTCCAAATCGGATAGCCTGATCCGGCGCCAGGTCGCTTATCTCATGAGGCCAGTGCGCCGATCCAGGCGCCTGCCGCTCTTCGGTCTTCTTCACCTGGCCTTCGACGGCGGTTGTTAAAAATGCGGTCAAAAGGATCCAGGAGATCCCCATCACGGCAAAAAAGCTTCTCCTCAAATAGGCAACTCGATTCCCCTTCATTTTTCTAGTTCGCTTTTCTATGATACAAATTATTCAACAAACGGGTATACCTTCGGAAACAGCCCGCTTCCCCGACATAGGGAGCCGGCAATCCCGGAAGGAATTGATTTAAAGATAAGCAATAGGGCGGCAAATTCAAGGAGCAGTTTTCAGACTGTTTTTCCTGAAAATACCAGACTGAAAGCCGTTTATCGAGATGCCCAAGGAGGATTATCCTTTGATGTACACTCCCCGGGATTCGGTTTTGATAATGCCTTTTTTTGCAAGTTTATAAAGCACGTTGCTAAGCTGCCTGGGCCCCAAGCCGGTTTTTTGCCTCAACGCCGATATGTTCAAACCCTTTTTGGACTTATTGATCACATTGATCACCGAGTTGACCAACGCCGCTTTCTGCCCGGATGCCTTCTTTTTTCCAGGGGCTTTTCTTTTCTTTTGAACGGCTGCTGCGGCAGGATTTTTCTTTGATACCTGCTTTGATAACTTCTCTACTTGTTTGAAAAGGACTGCAATCTTTTTGACAATCGTGTTCAATTCTTTTTCGATGTTCTTCATTTTTTCCTCCTTCAATTAAATTACTGCGTATTTTTATTTTTTACTGGGTAGTATATTTTTTTTATAAAGTCAACAAAATCCATCAAGATCGGTTGACTTAAAAGACTTCTTATTGACAACAGTATACTTTTATGGAAGAAGAGCCGCACCATTTCCAGATCTTAAAGGATCGAATGACATATGATTTTGCCTTCATGCATCGACTATTCCAAGGAACTGAACACCCGGCAACTTGAAGCGGTTTTTCACAAAGACGGTCCATTACTTGTCGTCGCCGGCGCCGGAAGTGGAAAAACAAGAACCTTGACCTATAGGGTTGTTCGGCTTGTTGAAGAAAATATTTCTCCCGCTTCGATTCTTCTCCTCACATTTACCCGTAAAGCAGCCGATGAGATGCTGAGCCGGGCGCGGCTGCTTCTCGATAACAGATGTGATCAGGTTTCCGGCGGGACATTTCACGCGTTTTCGAACATTTTGCTCAGGAGATACTCATCCCGCGCAGGAGTTGGTCCTGATTTCACTATTCTTGATCGGGCCGATTCTCAGAGCCTTATTGCCACGGTAAAAAAGGAGCTCGGCGATCCCCTTCGATCCGGCACGTTTCCTAAAACACAGACTATGGCGCAGATCTTCAGCAAATCCGTAAACAGGAAAGAGCAGATCCATGAAGTAATTTTTTCGGATTATCCTCACTTCATATCCAGCATCGAACCGATCTCAACGATATATCGGAAATATTGCGCTCATAAATCGGCGCATCATCTCCTTGATTTCGATGACCTGTTAACATATGCAAGACTTCTTTTGGAAGATCATCCGGATATCCGGGAACGCATTTCCAATGCGTATCGATACATCATGGTCGACGAATACCAGGACACTAACACGATCCAGGCAGATATCTTGTATCGAATGACCTGCGCCCATCAAAACATCATGGCAGTCGGAGACGATTCTCAAAGCATCTATGCGTTTAGAGGGGCCAATTATCGGAATATCATGGAATTTCCGCAGAAATTTCATAAAACAGTAATCATCCGACTGGAAGAAAATTACCGTAGTCTTCAACCCATTTTAAATTTGACCAATGCCATCATCGACAGTTCGAAACATCGATATCAAAAATCCCTTTTCACAAGGAAAAAAGGAGGTAGCATCCCCTCTTTGATCTCCACGGAAACGGAAAACGATCAAAGCCGTTTTGTGGTAAAAAAGATTATCGAATATCATCGGCAAGGGGTCCCTCTTGGACAGATGGCGGTCCTTTTCAGAGCCAGCTTTCATTCTTTCGACCTTGAAATCGAGCTCAATAGTGAAAGGGTCCCTTTTATTAAAGTCGGCGGATTTCAATTGGCGGAATCGGCTCACATTAAGGATTTCCTTGCACATCTGAAAGTAATGGCAAATCCAAATGATCGCATCAGCTGGTTTCGGATCCTGATGTTGTTGGAGAAGATCGGTTCTAAAAACGCCGGGTCCATTTTTACCCGGATCTCCGAAACAAAATCGGGAATTGCCGGCTTTGTTGAAATGTCGTTATCCCCTAAATACTCGAAGGCGCTTCATCCGCTGAAAGAGCTGTTTAAAAAAATCGCCGGGGAGCCGTCGTCGCTAGTAACAATGGGAGAAATGATTATGAATTATTATCTCCCTATCCTTGAAAAAAATTACGATGACCATCCGAGGAGGGCAAAGGAAATCGAGCATGTTTTGTCCTTCATGGAGCGGTATCCGGATCTGGAAGCATTTATCACCGATATGGCCCTTGAACCTCCCAACACCAGTTCCGGAGACAGGCTTTATCTCCCCAAAGAGGCGGAAGACCGGCTTATCCTTTCAACGGTTCACAGCGCCAAAGGTCTTGA
>Ga0154608_1098_pt1 | contig 13545 bp, 24 predicted proteins | sample Rifle2008BG13ft_FD_116037 | JGI IMG/M metagenome (GOLD analysis project Ga0154608, IMG submission 116037) | Deltaproteobacteria bacterium RBG_13_49_15 | reverse complement strand
CTCTTTTATTTCCCCTTTCCCCTTGGATTTTATCTTTTTCGCCGGTTGGCCTTTTGTTTTTTTAGTTTTGGCCGTTGCCTGTTTCTTCTTTCCCTTTTTCTTTTCCTGATCGTCGGAAACCACGAGTTCGACTAAAGAAAGGAGCGCCGCATCTCCCGGACGCCTGGAGATTTTGACGATCCGGATGTGTCCTCCGTTTCTGTCTTTGAACCGTTTATCGGCTTGCTCAAATAAGTGATGAACGATATCTCTTTCTCTGATGATGGAAAGCGCCTGTCGTCGGGCATGCAGATCCCCACGTTTGGCCAACGTGATTAAATGCTCTGCCCAGCGGCTTAACTCCTTTGCCTTGACATCGGTCGTGCGGATTCGATCGTATTTAAAAAGGGAGGTTACCATGTTTCTGAACATGGCGATCCGGTGGCTGCTGGTTCGGCTCAGTTTAATTCCTGCTTTTTGATGTCTCATCGGCCCTCTATTCTCCTTTTCCTGCATCCTCTTCGGGCGGCTCAAACCCGTCAAGCTTCATCCCCAAGGAAAGTCCCATTTCGGTCAGGACTTCCTTGATCTCGTTCAACGACTTTCTCCCGAAGTTTTTCGTTTTCAACATTTCCGCTTCAGATTTCTGAACGAGTTGATAGATCTTGTTGATGGAAGCGTTTTTCAAGCAATTGGCGCTCCGCACGGAAAGCTCCAACTCTTCTACGTTTCGACAGAGGTTTTCATTATATTTGGGCTTTTCGGGTTCTTTCGATTTGTTCAATATTTCCGGTTCGGACCCTTCATCAAAATTAATGAAAATCGTCACCTGGTCCTTCAGGATCTTGGCGGCAAACGATACCGCATCCGCCGGAGCGATGCTTCCATCCGTCCAGACTTCCAGGGTCAGTTTGTCATAATCGGTTTTTTGTCCGACACGGGCATTGGTTACCATATAATTCACGCGCGTGATGGGAGAAAACACGGCATCAATCGGAATAGTGCCGATGGGTGAGTTCTCATCCTTATTCAGTTCAGACAATGAATATCCCTTTCCGACCTTGACGGTGATCTCCATTTTCAACTTGGATTTTTCCGAAAGGGTTGCAATGTGCAAATCCGGATTGAGCGCTTCGCATCTTCCATCGTCGCTGATGATGTCGCCGGCGGTTACCTCCCGCTTCCCTTCCGCATCTATACGCACCGTTTTTGGACTCAGATCGCTCACTTTGAAGCGCACTTCCTTGATGTTCAGAATGATTTCAGAGACATCCTCGAGGACGCCGGGGATGACGCTGAACTCATGCATGACAGCGTCGAACTTGATTGAAACGGCTGCAGCGCCGTAAAGAGACGACAGGATGATCCGGCGAAGGGCATTGCCGATGGTAAGCCCAAAACCCCTTTCCAGCGGTTCACAGACGAATTTCCCATAGGTGGGCTTGCTCGTCACCTGAACCTTCTCGGGCCTGATCATCTCCTGCCAATTCATGTACATTAATTCGTTTGATGACATCCTTGCCTCTCCATTATCAGTGATTATCGATTGTTCGATATAAGGTGATTGATAAAACGATTCTTGATCCAAATTATTTGGAATAAAGTTCCACGATCAATTGTTCCTGGATCGGCATCGTCAAGTCTTCTCGAACAGGATATGCTTTTATGGTCCCTTTTAACTGTTCTTTTTCCAGCTCAAGCCATTGCGGGACTCCTCTTCGAACAACTGCTCCCAAAGAATCTTCAATGGATTTAATTTTTTTGCTCTTTTCGTTTAGTTCAACCACATCGCCGACTCGGATCAGATAGGATGGGATGGTCACTTTTTTACCGTTAACCAAAAAATGATCATGCCTGACAAATTGACGACCCTGGGCCCGAGAATTGACAAACCCGAGTCTATAAACCACATTGTCAAGGCGTCTCTCAAGCAATACAAGAAGATTGGTTCCTGTAATCCCCTTCTGCCGGTCCGCTTTCTCAAAAAATAACTCAAACTGCTTTTCGGAAAGGTTATATATCCGTTTGACCTTCTGTTTTTCCCTCAACTGAACACCGTAACCGGATATTTTCCTGCCACGGCGCTGGCCATGCTGGCCGGGCGAATAGCTGCGACGGTCAAAAGCGCATTTATCCGAATAACAACGGTCCCCCTTCAAAAAAAGTTTCAGGTTTTCCCTCCGGCATAGCCTACAAACCGAACCGCTATATTTTGCCAACTTCTCCTCCTTATCGATTTCCCGCAACAACGACGGATAAAAAACGTTCCTGCTAAACCCTTCGCCTCTTTGGCGGACGGCATCCGTTATGCGGAATCGGTGTTACATCCTTGATTATGACCACATGAAAACCGGCCGCCTGGAGTGAGCGGAGTGCCGACTCCCGACCGGCGCCCGGGCCTTTCACATAAACCTCCACATTTTTCATTCCAAATTCCATGGCTTTCTTTGCTGCACTTTCCGCCGCCATCTGGGCGGCAAAAGGGGTGCTCTTTCGTGAACCCTTGAATCCCTGGGAACCGGAGCTCGACCATGCAATGACATTTCCGGCAGTGTCCGTCACAGTAACAACGGTATTGTTGAATGTGGATTGGATATGGACAACCCCGCTGGATATGTTTTTTCTCTCTTTCTTTTTAGTATGAACCCGCTTAGCCATAAATCAAAGACCCCTTTTCCCGAAAGTGGATGTTCGGTTGTTATTTTTTCTTAGTTGCACTTTTTTTCTTAACGGTTGATCTTCTCGGTCCCTTTCTGGTTCTCGCATTGGTGCTGGTCCGCTGTCCATGGACCGGGAGCGATTTTCGATGCCGAAGCCCCCTGTAGCAACCGAGATCCATCAATCGTTTGATGTTCATGGAAATTTCGGTGCGAAGTTCTCCCTCGACTTTATATTCGCCATCAATAATTTTCCGGATATTATTAACTTCCGTTTCCGAGAGCTGATCGGTCTTGAGATCATAATCAATATTGAGCATGGAAAGAATTTTCCTGGATGTGCTCCTCCCGATCCCGTAAATGTACGTCAGCCCGATTTCAACCCGTTTGTTTTTCGGCAAATCGACGCCGGCAATTCTTGCCAAGGTGCCTCCTCCTTTTATCCTTGTCGCTGTTTATGACGCTTGTTTTCACAGATTACCCGAACCACGCCTTTTCTTCGGACGATCTTGCATTTGCTGCATATTTTCTTAACTGATGACCTGACTTTCATTCTTTTTCACGCTTCCTTTCCAAAAAAGGATCCGCCTATTTCTCCCGGTAGATGATCCGCCCCCTGGTAAGATCATAAGGAGACAACTCAACGGTCACTTCATCGCCGGGCAGAATTTTAATGAAATGCATCCGCATTTTCCCGGAAATGTGGGCCAGAACGCGATGCTTGTTTTCCAGTTCCACTTTAAACATGGCATTGGGCAATGTTTCAATGACGATGCCCTTAACTTCAATCGGTTCTTCCTTCGTCATCATATACTCCCATCCAGCTGGCTCAACACCGCCGGCCCATTTTCCGTAACGGCAATGGTGTGTTCAAAATGAGCGGACAGGGATCCGTCTTTGGTTACCGCCGTCCATCCATCTTCAAGAATTTCAACCTCATAACCCTTTTCATTCACCATGGGTTCGATTGCAAGGGTCATTCCCGCTTTGAGACGAACCCCTGTGCCTGGTTTTCCAAAATTGGGAATCTGCGGATCCTCGTGCAACTTGCTTCCGATGCCGTGCCCCACAAATTTCCGAACAACCGAAAAGCCGTTTGATTCAACATGGGATTGAATGGCATGGGAAATGTCCGAAAGCCGGCCATCCGGCAGGGCTTTATCGATTCCTTTATATAGCGATTCCCGTGTCACTTCCGTCAGATTCCGGGCGGATTCGGAAAGCCTCCCAACCGCCACGGTAGTCGCTGCATCACCGTAATACCCATTGAATAAAATACCAAAATCGAGGCTGACGATATCTCCTTCCTTTAGCGGAGTTTTGTTCGGGAAACCATGCACGACGACGCTGTTCACCGATGCGCAAAGGGCAAACGGATACCCCCGATATCCCTTAAAAGCCGGAACGGCGTTTCGTTCAACAGCCAGTTTTTCCGAAAGATCATTTAAATAAAAGGTATGGATTCCAGGCCTGATTTCGGATCCAAGGATTTTCAAGATCTGGGCAACGATTTGGTTGCTTCTTCGAATCTTTTCGATTTCCTTGGGTGATTTTATAATCACCATGTTTAATATCGACCCTTTATTCCGGCCCCGCTCTTTTTTAAAAAACCCTCATAATGGCGCGCCAGCATGTGCGATTCGATCTGAGAAACAGTATCGATGGCGACGCCCACTACGATCAACAAGGCGGTGCCTCCAAAATAGAACGGAACATTGAACCGGGAAATTAAAATGGTCGGTAAAACGCAAACTGCCGAAATATAGAGAGCCCCGCCAAGGGTGATCCGGGTTAATACCCGATCAATGTAGTCGGCGGTCCTCTTCCCCGGTCGGATGCCGGGAATATAGCCGCCGTGTTTCTTCATATTTTCCGAAACGTCAACCGGATTAAATGTAACCGCCGTATAAAAATAACAAAAAAAGAAAATAAAACCGATGTATAACAATTCATAAACGATACTTCCCGGCCGCATGGCGTTTGCAATACCCTGCACCCAGGGAATTTTGATAAAACTGGCGATGGTGGCCGGAAACATAATGATAGACGATGCAAAAATCGGTGGAATGACCCCCGAGGTGTTGATTTTCAACGGAAGATGGGTGCTCTGTCCCCCATACATCCGCCGCCCCACCACCCGTTTGGCATACTGAACCGGTATTCGGCGCTGCCCCTGTTCCATAAAAATGATGACACCCACCACGACGACCATGAGGATAAGTAAAATTAAGACCAAAAATATCCCCATTTCACCGGTGGAGATGAGACGAAAGGAGTTGCCCACGGCACTCGGCATCCGGGCGACGATCCCGGCAAAAATAATCAGGGAGATTCCATTCCCGATCCCCCGTTCGGTGATCTGTTCTCCCAGCCACATAATGAAAGCCGTTCCTGCCGTTAACGTGATGACCGTCATAAGCCGGAAGCTCCATCCTGGATTGAGGACCACCGGAGCGCCTCCCGGGGAACTCATGCTCTCAAGCCCGACCGCAATCCCGAACCCCTGAATTATGCTGAGGATTACGGTTCCATAGCGCGTGTATTGCGTGATTTTCTTTCTCCCCTGGGTTCCCTCCTTGGAAAGTCTTTCCAGATGCGGAATGACCACGGTCAGCAACTGGAGAATGATGGATGCACTGATATACGGCATAATCCCAAGGGCAAACACCGACAGCCGTTCCAAGGCGCCTCCGGAAAACATGTCGAACAATCCTAGAAGCGTCCCTTTGGCCCGTGCAAAAAAGGAGGCAAGAGCGACCGAATCGATTCCGGGTGTCGGAACAGCGACGCCGATGCGATAAACGGAAAGAAGTGCAAACGTATAGAGAATCCGTTTTTTCAGTTCAGGAATTTTAAATATATTTTGAAAACCGCTTCCGACCATTCTATAGGACCTCTACTGTTCCCCCGGCCTTCAGGATTTTTTCCTGAGCGCTCTTGCTCACCCGGTGCAACCGGATGGTCAACGGGTGTCCGATTTCGCCTTGTCCCAGGAGTTTGATCCCGTTCCGCTTCCCCTGCACCAGCCCTTCCCGAATGAGGGCCGCTTCATCCACAGTGGAACCTGCTTCAAACCGGGGAAGGTCGTGGATATTAATGACGGCGAAATGCTTTTTAAAGATATTGGTGAAACCTCTCTTGGGAAGACGTCTCTGAATGGGCATCTGTCCGCCTTCGAATGCAGGGCTCACTCCACCACCTGAACGGGCTTTATGCCCCTTTGTTCCTCTTCCGGATGTTGTCCCTCTCCCGGATCCGTCCCCTCTTCCCACCCTTTTTTTGGTTTTTTTCGAACCGGGGGCAGGAGATAATTGATGCAATCTCATTTCTTCTCCTTAATCTCGATGAGATGAGATACCTTTCGAATCATTCCCCGGATGTTCGGCGTATCCTGAAGTTGAACCGTCTTTCCCCGCCTGCCCAACCCCATTCCCCGCAACACCTTCCGGTGCTTCTCCGGCCGGCCGATCATGCTTTTTACCAATGTGATTTGCAGCATCTTTGCCATGTATCCTTTTTTGCTTAAAGCTCTTCCTCACGAATGCCGCGCCTTTTGGCAACATCCTCTCTGCTCTGGAGTTTCTGGAGCCCGGAAATCGCTGCTCTGACTACATTATGGGGGTTGGCGGACCCCATACTTTTGGTCAAAATATTCTGAATGCCGCACGCTTCCATCACCGCCCGGACCGCGCCGCCTGCTATGACTCCGGTACCTTTGAAAGCCGGCTTTAAAAGGACATTTCCCGCTCCAAACTTCCCGATAACCTCGAATGGAATCGTTTCATTCACAAGAGGGACTTTGATCATGTTCTTCTTCGCCTTTTCAACCCCCTTCCGGATCGCCTCCGGAACTTCCCCTGCTTTGCCCAATCCGTAACCCACATTCCCTTTGCCGTCTCCCACGACCACGATGGCGCTGAAGCTGAATCGACGCCCGCCTTTGACTACTTTCGCGACCCGGCTGATGTGAACGACCTTATCGATTAATTCCTTTTCACCGGTTTCCTTTTTGAACAAGCATCTCCTCCTTTATGCGCCTATGGCGCATTAATCCGATTGAAAGAATTGAATTTCCCATAACTAAAACAATAAGCCCGCTTCCCGGGCGCCTTCCGAAACCGCCTTTACCCGACCGTGATATAAAAATCCGTTCCGGTCAAAAACGATCGTCTTGATCCCTTTTTCCAGCGCCCTCTGGGCGATCAGTTTGCCGATATATGCCGCCTTTTTTGCTTTCTTGTTCAATTCGGTATTTTCTTTGACCGGTTTTTCCAAAGTAGACGCTGCAGCCAGGATATGTCCGGATGAATCGTCGACGAGCTGGGCGTAGATATGCCTTGCACTGCGGAACACACATAACCTCGGGCGCACCGGACTCCCGGAAATCTTTTTCCGGATACTCTTTTTTCGTTTCAATCGTGCCTGCTTTTTTTGGTTGGAATATCCCATATCCTTACCTTGCCTTAGTGCTTGATAGCCTCTGGCTATTTGGCGAATGCGCCAGAGGCGCATAAAAGATGTTTGCTTATTTGGTTCCTGTTTTTCCTGCTTTTAAACGGATACGCTCACCCGTATACCGGATTCCTTTTCCCTTGTACGAATCCGGCGGCTTCAGCCGCCGGAGAGATGCGGCGGTCTGGCCCAGCAGTTCTTTATCGACGCCGGCGAGCCGGATGATGGTGTTCCGGTCAACAGACGCTTGAATGCCCGCCGGCAAATCGAATAGAACAGGGTGGGAGTAACCGAGATTAAGTTCGATCCGATTCCCGTTGATATTGGCGCGATACCCGATACCGTTGATCTCCAATATCCTTTCAAAACCCTTATCGACCCCGGTAATCATGTTGACCACCAGGCTCCGCGTCAACCCCCACAATGCGTTGGTTTTTTTCCCTTCGGTGATGGCGACCACCCGGATGGCTCCATTTTCAATCTTAAGATTCACATCAGGATGAATCGCTTTTTCAATAGACCCCTTTGGTCCTTCCACCGCAAGGGTCCGGTTTTCGAAAGATACTTTTATTTTTGCCGGTATCGATATCGGTTTTTTACCTATGCGGGACATTGAACGCTCCTCGTTTCTCTTCTCCGGTCCTTATGCCGGTCGTTATGACAACTTAATAGAGCGGAATAAAAACGGTTTACCAGACGCTGCAAAGAATTTCTCCTCCCAAATTCTCTTTCCTGGCTCGCTTATCCGTCATAATTCCCTTTGAAGTGGAGATAATCGAAACGCCCATTCCACTCAGAACCGGTTTGATATCCTTGTTTTTTAAATAAACCCTTCTGCTCGGTTTGCTGATCCGCTTGATATTCAGAAAAGCGCAACTCCGTCCGGCGCCATACTTAAGGTAAATGCGGAGAATCCCTTGTTTGGTGTCTTTAATAAATTTGTAATTCTTAATGAAACCCTCATTTTTAAGTACTTTTGCCAACTCCACCTTCAATTTTGATCCCGGGATGTCCACACTTGAAAAATTGGCCTTGGCGGCATTTCGGATTCTGGTCAGCATATCCGCAATCGGATCACTTACTGTCATCGTTTTCTCCGTCCCTGTAACGATTTGATTATCGATTCAGGACCGCTTCCACTCGGCTGCCTTTTTCTTTTTGCAAAAAGAGCCGGGGCCGCTGGTCCCCTGAATTTATTACCAACTTGATTTTATTACGCCCGGCAACATTCCTTCCGAAGCCAGGCTGCGAAAACAAATCCGGCAAATTCCGAATTTACGAATAAAACCCCTCGGTCTGCCGCAGATCGGGCATCGGTTATAAGTCCGCACCTTGAATTTGGGTTTTCGTACCGCTTTTATTTCAAGGGATTTTTTTGCCAAATGATCCTCCTATGCCGACTCGCTCAAAAGGTGATTAATTTTTAAAGGGCATCCCTAAAAGCCGGAGAAGTTCTTTCCCCTCTTCGTCTGTCCGGGCGGTCGTAATAATGCTGATATTGAGCCCTTTGATCTTGTCGATCTTGTCATAATCGATCTCAGGGAAAATGATATGTTCCTGAATGCCCAGAGAATAATTCCCTCTTCCGTCAAACGCCTTCCCGGAAATTCCTCGAAAATCACGCACTCGCGGCAATGCCGCATTCACCAGCTTGCTGAAAAAATCGTACATCCGCTTTCGGCGCAGTGTCACCATGCAGCCGATGGGCATTCCGGTTCGGAGTTTAAATGCAGCGATCGATTTTTTTGATCGCGTGATAATCGGCTTTTGTCCGGCAATCGCTTTCAGGTCATCAACGGCGGTGTCAATGATCTTAATGTTCTGTATCGCCTCTCCCAATCCCATATTCAGTACGATTTTTTCCAGCTTTGGGACCTGCATCCGGTTTTTGTACTGGAAGGTCCCCATTAACTTGGGAACGACTTCATTGATGTAGTATTCATACAATCGCATGGTTTTCACTTCTTCTATTTATCGATGATTTCCCCGCATTTCCGGCAAACTCGAACTTTTTTGCCGTCATCCAGTTGCTGCATCTTGATGCGAACCGGTGAAATGCATTTGTTGCACATCAGGACAACGTTCGACCAATGAATCGGCGCTTCAATTTCTAAAATGCCGCCCTGTCTCTGCTTGGCGGTCGGTTTTGCGTGCCGCTTAACGATATTGATATTCTCGACGAGGAGACGATCCTTTTTCCGGATCACTTTCAAGACCTTCCCGATCTTTCCACGATCTTTCCCCGCGATTACCTTTACCTTGTCATCTTTTTTTATCCGACATCTGTCGCGCATCAAGTGCTAATCCTCCATGCGGTTGATTCAGTCGCCGTTCGGGGATAAACCGGCTGCCTGATAATTCTTCATAGAACCTCGGGAGCAAGGGAAACGATCTTCATGAAGCGTTTTGCTCTTAGCTCCCTTGCCACCGGTCCGAATATCCGCGTTCCTATCGGATCCCTGGTGGCACTGATCAGCACCGCCGAGTTATCATCAAATCGAATGAATGAACCATCCGGCCGTTTGATCTCCTTTTTGGTTCGGACTACAACCGCTTTTAATACATCCCCTTTTTTTACCTTGGCATTGGGGATGGCTTCTTTAACGGATACCACAATAATATCGCCCACTCTTGCATATCTTCTTCTGGAGCCGCCTAGGACTTTTATGCAATAGAGCGTCTTGGCTCCGGAATTGTCCGCCGCTGTTAATCGTGTCTGTGCCCGGATCATTTCTTTGTATTCCTTAAATGCTTCAAACGGCTTTTTCGACGATGGAACTGACACGCCATCTCTTTGTTTTGCTGAGAGGACGCGATTCCGTTATCACCACTTTGTCACCGATATGACATTCATTCGCCTCGTCATGAGCCGAGAATTTCGCCCGGCGTCGAATGTATTTCATGTATAACGGATGCTTAATCAACCGCTCCACCAATACGATGACCGTCTTGTCCATCTTATCGCTGACAATCGTTCCTGTGAACTGTCGTTTCATTCCTCTTGTTTTCATATCGGCGCTGCCTGTTGTCTTGTTGGTTGATTATCGATTTTCCCGTATTACCGTTTGGATTCTAGCGATGTCCCGTTTCGTTTGCTTGAGTTTTTGAGGATTTTCAAGTTGACCGATCTCGTGCTGAAACGTCAGATTGAATAAGGATTCTCGCAATTCTCTGAGTTTACGGTCCCTTTCTTCCCGGCTTAATTCCCGGATCTCGCTCACTTTCATCTAGCATCAGCCCTTTCGATAAACTTGGTACTAAGAGGCAACTTATGGGCGGCGAGGCGAAATGCCTCTTTGGCCACATCCCTTGGAACGCCTTCGATTTCATAAAGGATCCTTCCGGGACGGATTACGACCTCCCATCCTTCCGGAGGGCCCTTTCCTTTCCCCATTCTGACTTCAGCCGGTTTTTTCGTAAACGGCTTGTCCGGAAAAATCCGAATCCAGATCTTCCCCCCTCTTTTCGCATGGCGAGTCATCGCGATTCGTGCGGCCTCAATCTGTTTGGCGGAAATGGCGCCGCATTCCGTTGCCTGGAGTCCAAACTCACCGAAATTCAGGGTTGACCCCCGCCAGGCCACCCCTTTCATCCTGCCCCGTTGCTGCTTTCGAAATTTAACTTTTGTCGGGCTCAGCATGTTGTCCTTCTCCTATTGTTCCATCGCGAGCTGGTCTTTTTTCAAAATCTCGCCATGGAAAATAAAGACTTTGATACCGATGGCCCCATAAGTGGTGCGAGCCTCGGTAAAACCGTAATCGATATCGGCCCGAAGCGTATGAAGAGGAATCCGTCCTTCTTTGTACCATTCGGTTCTCGCCATTTCGGCCCCGGCCAGCCTTCCGGAACAGATGATTTTAATCCCTTTAGCGCCGAACCGCATGGCCGAGGAAACGCTTCGTTTCATCGCACGTCGAAAAGCCACCCGCCGCTCAATCTGAAGCGCTACGCTCTCAGCAACCAATTGAGCATCGATTTCCGGTTTCCTCACCTCCTGGATGTCGATTAGAACCTCGGAAGAAACCTTTTTTTCCAGTTCTTTCTTGAGCTGTGCAATTTCGGTTCCCTTTTTCCCGATGACAATCCCGGGCCGGGATGTATAAATTCTTAATTTAATCCGATTCGAAGACCGTTCGATCTCAATTCTCGAAATCCCGGCATGATACAGTTTTTTCTTGAGAAACGTTCTGATTTTGTGATCTTCCAAAACATAGCCGGGATAATTCCTTCCGGCATACCACTTCGATTCCCATGTTTTGTTTACCCCTAATCTCAGACCGATCGGATTGACTTTTTGGCCCAAATTCCTTCCTCCGTTTATGATGACGTGTCAGAGAGACGAACCGTAATGTGAGCGGTCCTCTTCAGTATTCTGCTCGCTCTTCCCCTGGCCTTGGCCCTGAATCGCTTCAGCATGGGCCCGCAATCTGCGGTGATGTTACGAATTACCAGGGCATCCACATCCACCTTTTCTTTCTGGTTTGCATTGGCGACGGCGCTTCGGATCGCCTTTTCAACGACCGCCGCTCCTTTTTGCGGCATGAATTTCAATGCTTCCAATCCGATCTGGACCGGTTTCCCCTTCAACCCGCCGATGAGCTTCCGAATTTTCTGTGGTGAAATGCGTACATATCTTGATACTGCTTTTGCTTCCACGGTCCGTCTTCCTTTTTCTTCCCTGTTACCTTAAATCCATTCCTCACGGGATCCGTTCGTTGTCATTGTCAGGTGTTTCCTGTTTCGGTCTTACTTTTTCAGCTTCGATTTCTTGTCCCCTGCATGCCCGAAAAATAGACGGGTCGGCGAAAATTCGCCCAGCTTATGACCGACCATATTCTCAGAGATAAAAACGGGAACGAATTTTTTCCCGTTATGAACCGCCAGGGTTACGCCGACCATTTCCGGGATAATCGTTGATCGCCGCGACCATGTTTTAATAACCCTGCTGCTGCGGTTTTCCTGAGCCTCTTGAACTTTGTTGAGCAGTTTAGGTTCAACGTATGGACCTTTTTTCAACGAACGCGACATGAAATCTCCTGTTTCTCAGTGCCCTGATAGGGTCGTAACACTCTAAGTTGATTCATCATAGCCATAGGCTATCAAGTGGACAAGATTATCATCGCTTGTCCGCATCCGGCGGGATCGAATTATTTTTTCCCGCGTCTTTTAACGATATATCGATCGCTTGTCTTATTCTTTCGGGTAATATATCCTTTGGTCGGCTTTCCCCAGGGTGTGCAGGGATGACGGCCGCCGGATGATTTCCCTTCCCCTCCACCCATCGGATGGTCAATGGGGTTCATCGCCACACCCCGAACATTGGGGCGCTTTCCCTGCCAACGGCTTCGCCCGGCTTTCCCGACTGACACATTCGCATGTTCCACATTCCCCAATTGGCCGATAGTCGCTTTGCAATCAAGGTTCACCATCCGAACCTCGTCCGAAGGAAGCTTAATGAGTGCATATCGGTTTTCTTTGGCCATCAACTGAGCATATGTGCCGGCGCTCCGGACGATCTGACCGCCCTTTCCAATCTTTAGTTCAATGTTATGGATATGTGTGCCGAGGGGAATATTTCGAAGCGGCAATGTGTTCCCGGGTTTGATGTCCACATCGGGGCCGGACATTACGATGTCGTTTACCGTCAGGTCCAAGGGAGCTAAAATGTAGCGCTTTTCTCCGTCTGCATAATGAAGCAAGGCTATCCGGGTGCTGCGATTGGGATCATATTCGATGGAAGCCACTTTTCCGGGTATTCCGGTTTTATCACGCTTAAAATCGATAATCCTATAATGCCGTTTGTGACCGCCTCCACGATGCCAGGATGTAATTCGCCCGGTCGAATTTCTCCCTCCACTGCTTTTTAATGTTTTCAAGAGACCTTTTTCCGCCGTCTTTTTTGTAATTTCTTCGAAAGTGGAATATACCTGAAATCGCCTTCCGGGCGAGGTCGGGTTAACTTTCTTAAGTCCCATTTTGCTTCCTCATTAAATAAGAGGCGGAATTGGTTATCAATCCGCCGGAGTTCCAAATGCCGGAGTTATTCAAGCCGATTATGCGCCCTCAAAAAAATCGATCCGTTCCCCGGTCCCTAAGGTTACGATCGCCTTCTTCCAATCTTTCCGTTTTCCCAGAATGCGTCCCCGTCTTTTGATTTTCCCTTTGACTTGAACGGTACGAACACCGATCACCTTCACCTTGAAAATCTTCTCGACGGATTTTCGGATTTCAATCCGGTTTGCTCTACGATCCACCTCAAATGAAACCTGATTCGATGACTCCTTTTGACGGGTTGTCTTCTCAGTAATTAAGGGCCGCTTGATGACATCATGTCCGGTCATTGCAAAAGCCTCCCCTCGATGGATTTAATCGACGCCTCAAGAAGGACCAGGTTCTGATATTTTAGGATGTCATAAACATTGAGCCCGTCGACTCTGAGGATTTTAACATCCGGTAT
>Ga0154608_1179_pt4 | contig 13601 bp, 11 predicted proteins | sample Rifle2008BG13ft_FD_116037 | JGI IMG/M metagenome (GOLD analysis project Ga0154608, IMG submission 116037) | Deltaproteobacteria bacterium RBG_13_49_15 | reverse complement strand
ACAATGGATGAACACATGGCGATTCCGGCGGAAGGACCATCCTTTGGGATGGCTCCTTCGGGAATATGAATATGCAGATCCAGCTTTTTATGAAATTCATCATCGATCATCAGGCATTCGGCTCTTGATCGGACATAACTCACAGCAGCCTGAGCCGATTCCTTCATGACGTCGCCAAGCTTGCCGGTGATGATCAACTCCCCTTTGCCGGGCATGGTCAGCGTTTCCACCATGAGAAGCTCTCCACCCACCTGGGTCCATGCCAGGCCGGTAACCATGCCTATCTGATCTTTGTCTTCTATTTGGTTTTCTCTGAAGCGCGGAGGTCCAAGATATTTCATAACGGACCTGGAAGATACCTGAAAGTTATCCTCCTTCTGTTGCTTCATCACTTCCTTTGCTATTTTTCTGCAGATGGAAGCGATTTCACGCTCCAGGTTCCGGACGCCGGCTTCCCGTGTATATCGGTTGATAATGGTGGATATGGCGCTTCGTGAAAAGACGACTTTCTTTCCTTCCAGTCCGTTTGTTTTGATCTGCTTGGGGACCAGGAACTGCTCGGCAATGTGCAGCTTCTCATATTCCGTATATCCCGGGAGCCGGATGATTTCCATCCGGTCCTGCAACGGAAGGGGGATATCCGGCAATGTATTGGCTGTGGTGATGAAGAGGATATCGGTTAAGTCATAATCCACATCCAGATAATGGTCGTTGAAGCTGAAGTTTTGCTCCGGATCAAGAACTTCAAGAAGTGCTGCAGAAGGGTCGCCTCTGAAGTCCATGCTCATCTTATCCACTTCGTCTAAGCAGAAAACCGGATTGTTGACCCCAATTTTTCTAAGGGACTGAATGATTTTCCCCGGCATGGCGCCGATATAGGTGCGACGATGACCGCGGATTTCCGCCTCATCCCGGACTCCGCCAAGGGAAAGGCGGATAAACTTTCTTCCGGTTGCCCGTGCGATGGATTTGGCAAGGGATGTTTTCCCGACGCCGGGAGGCCCAACGAAGCAGAGGATCGGCCCTTTTATTTTTTTTACCAAAGATTGGACGGCCAGATATTCCAGTATCCGCTCCTTTGGTTTTTCAAGGCCGTAATGATCCTCGTGTAAAATCTTTTCGGCTTCTGTAATGTCGTTTCGAATCCTGGCTTTTTCAAACCATGGGAGGCTGATCAGCCATTCGATATAACCCCTGACCACCGTCGCTTCCGCGGACATAGGGGTCATCAGTTTGAGCTTTCTGAATTCCTGGCGGACCTTTGCGGATGCTTCCTTTGACATCTTTTTGCGCTTGATCCGTTTTTCCAGTTCATTGAGTTCTTCGCTCGGGTCTTCCTCGCCCCCCATCTCCTTTTTGATGGCCCGCATCTGTTCCGAGAGATAGAAATTTTTCTGGACCTTCTCCATCTGCTCTTTGATGCGCCCTTTGATCCGCTGATCCATCTTAAAAATGTCGATCTCTGCCCGGACGAGGCGCAGAAGGAGTGAGAGCCGGCTCTCCAGGTCGGCGCTCTCCAGGAGCCGCTGTTTGTCTTCCAATTTGAAGGAAAAATGAGCGGCCACCGTGTCGGAAAGTTGTGAAAGATTCGATATGTTATTGATATTCTTAATCAGGTCCTTGGAGAGATTTTTATTAAGTTTGGCATACTCGTCAAAGCTCTGAATGATGGCCCGCTTCAAAGCTTCTCCCTCGAACGCCGATACCTCTATGTCCGCAATCGGTTCGTATTCGACCTGGAAAAATCCTTCATTAGGGATGAACCGGATGATCCTCCCTCTTGATTTCCCCTCCGCGAGTGCTTTGACGGTGCCGTCCGGCAATCTGAGGAGCTGAAGGACGATGCCGATCGTGCCGGTCAGGTTGATGTCTTTTTCCGTTGGATTGTCGATCCCTGCTTTTTTCTGGGTGGCGAGGAAAATGGTTTTCTCCTTGTTCATGGCATCGGTAAGAGCATTCACCGATTTATCCCGTCCCACGAAAAGGGGGGCCACCATATGAGGGAATACAACGATATCTCTTAAAGGAAGCAGCGGAAGGATCTCTTTGAATCCTGTCTGCATCTCATCTTTGAAAAATTTCGGAAGAGCAACCATATTCTGTTACGCCTGTTTCTTTTCCTGTTCATAAAGTAGGATCGGATCCTCATGGTTTAAAACGACATCTTCGCTTACGACACACTCTTTTACGTTTTTGATCGACGGCAGTTCATACATGATATCAAGCAGTGAATTTTCAAGGATCGCTCTCAGTCCGCGGGCGCCGGATTTTCGTTTGACCGCTTCTTTGGCGAGCGCGGAAAGGGCGCTGTCCGTGAATCGGAGATTGACCCCTTCCAATTCGAAGAGCTTTTCAAATTGCTTGATCAGGGCGTTTTTGGGCTCCTTAAGGATCCGGATCAACGAGGATACCGTCAGTTCGTCCAGGGTGGCGATCACCGGAAGCCTGCCGATGAATTCAGGGATCATCCCGAATTTGATGAGATCCTCTGTCTGAACCATCTGAAGGGTTTCGCCGATGCTTCGTTCTTCATTCGACATGATTTTTGCGCCGAATCCCATCAGTCGGGAACCGAGCCGCCGCTTAATGATCTCTTCGAGCCCGGTGAAGGTGCCGCCGCAGATGAATAGGATATTAGTGGTATCCACTTTGATGAAGTCCTGCTGCGGATGCTTTCTTCCACCTTTGGGGGGCACGCTGGCCATCGTTCCTTCTATAATTTTTAAAAGCGCTTGCTGAACCCCTTCGCCGGAAACATCCCTTGTAATGGAAGGGCTGTCCGACTTACGCGCAATTTTATCGATTTCGTCGATGTATACGATCCCCCTCTTTGCCTTTTCCACATCGTAATCGGCATTCTGCAACAGGGCCAAGATAATGTTTTCCACATCTTCTCCTACATATCCGGCTTCCGTAAGCGTCGTGGCATCAGCGATGGTGAAGGGAACATTCAGAAACCGGGCAAGGGTCTGAGCCAAAAGGGTCTTCCCGCATCCGGTCGGCCCGATGAGGAGTATATTGCTTTTCTGGATTTCCACATCCCCGGTGTTTACTCCCGATTCTAGCCGTTTGTAATGGTTGTAAACCGCTACCGAGAGGATTTTTTTGGCATGTTCCTGTTCGATCACGTAATCGTCAAGCATCCCCTTGATCTCTTTTGGAGCAAGGGAGTGCTCGAACTCCTTTGCATCCTTTTCGCTTTCCTCTTCGATGATTTCGCTGCAGAGGTGGATGCACTCGTCGCAAATGTAAACAGCCGGACCGGCAATCAGTTTCTTGACCTCCCGCTGGTTTTTCCCGCAGAACGAACAGAAGAGGTTGTCGCCGTTTCCATCTTTTGCTGCCATCCTACTTCTCCGTTTTTATGATTTGATTCAGATCATCCCGGTTCACGATGACATGATCGACGATCCCGTAGTTTTTGGCCTCTTCCCCGGACATGAAAAAATCCCTGTCCGAATCGGCCTGGATGACGTTGATATCCTTCCCGGTGTGATTGGATAGGATTTGGTTTAACATCTCCTTCATTCGAAGAATTTCTTTCGCTTGGATGGCAATATCGGAGGCTTGCCCCTGAAATCCACCCATGGGTTGATGAATCAGGATCCGTGAATGGGGGAGGGAATACCGTTTCCCTTTGGTGCCTGCAGCCAGAAGCAGCGCCCCCATGCTGGCGGCCTGGCCGATGCAAACGGTGGCGATATCCGGTTTAATATACTGCATGGTATCATAAATCGCTAACCCGGATGTAACGGTCCCCCCGGGAGAGTTGACATAAAAGTTAATCTCCTTGTCCGGGTCTTCCGATTCAAGAAACAAAAACTGGGCAATCAGCAGATTGGCGATGTCGTCATTAACCGGCGATCCCAAAAAAATGATCCGATCCTTGAGCAGCCTGGAGTAAATGTCGTAGGCGCGCTCCCCCCTGCTGCTTTGTTCGATGACAATAGGTACCAGTTGCACGGATTACTCCTTTGATTCCGATGATGATGGAACCGGTTTTTCCCTTTCCGGCCTCGTTTCCTCTATTTTGCTAGAATCTATAATAAGCCTCATCGCTTTTTTTTCAAGTAAGCCATGTTTAAAAGCATCAAGACGGTCTTTGTTATGATTGTAAAATTGTTTTATATCTTCAAGGCTCTGTTTGACGGTTTCAGCCATTTTTTTCATTTCCGATTCGAGTTCCTCATCGGACAAAGTGAGCTTTTCCTGATCGATGATCTTATCCAAAATCAGGTACCGGCGGACCTGTTTTTCAGCGGTTTCACGATACCGTAGAGCAATCTTTTCTCTTGAAAGCCCCATGTCTTCCAAAGTGGCGTTCCGGTACTGGAAAGATCTTTCCGCATCGGAAATAATCCCTTCAAGTTCGGTTTCCACCAGAACTTCCGGAACCTCAAAGTTCGTTTTATCAATGAGCGCCCTGAAGATCTGTTCGTTGAGCTCCTGTTCGGCCCGTTTTTCATACCCGCTTTTGAGGTTTTCCAGGATTTTGTTTTTCAATTCTTCCAGGTTCTTATAATCGCCGAGATCTTTTGCGAAATCATCATCGATATTCGGGAGGATTTCTTCACGGATTTCTTTCAGGATGGTTTTAAATTCGATTTTTTGGTTGGCCATATTCTTGTTGGCGTGGTCGGGCGGGAAATGGACGCCGATCCGCTTGCTTTCTCCTGGATTCATTCCGGCCAGTTGGTCGTCAAACTCTTGGGAAATGACCTTGTTGCCGACCTTGAGCGTAAAATTATCCGTTTTACCGAGCTCCGGGAAAGGCTTTCCGTCTTTGAATCCTTCGTAATCAATAAGAACATAATCCCCCTTTTGAACCGGCCGTTTTTCTTCGATGGTCTTTAACTGAGCGGTGTTTTTTTGAAGGAGCTTAAGTTGGACATCGACTTCCGCATCACTGGCTTCATAGAGGTTCTTTTTTAGAGTTAATCCTTTGAAATCAAGGTCTTCAATTTTTGGGCTGACCTCGACGGTGGCTTCATATTTAAAGGGAACCTTTGCATTGATCTCTTGGGGGTCAACCTTGGGGCTTCCGACGATCCTAAGATCATTCTCTTTTATGGCTTGTATCAGCGAATCCTGAATCAATTTGGAAGAGACATCGGCATGGACCTCTTTTTTAAAAAGCCGCTCAATCACATTGCGAGGGACTTTTCCAGGCCGAAATCCTTTGATTTTGGCTGTCTTTTTAATCTGGTTGTAGGCGTTATCGAGCTCCTGGGAAACTGATGACTCAGGAATCTCTACATGAATAATTTTTTTTACGCTGTTCACATTTTCAACGGTAACTTGCATGGCATTCCTTTCTATGTGTCATTCTTCTTTTTTCCACTATAGCCGTCGGCTAAATTGATGGCGAAGGTGGTGCGAGAGGGGAGATTTGAACTCCCATTCTGTTTCCAGAGCTGGATCCTAAGTCCAGTGCGTCTCCCAGTTCCGCCACTCTCGCAAGTCGTCCGGGTTGCTTAAAGATAATGCGGCGAGTTTATACGCTTTTAAGCAGACGGTCTTGATTTTTTTATTCAACTACGCTAAATTCCAAGATAAAGTGACGATCAAAATAATATTAAACCTCTATAATGTCAAGATAAAATGAAAAAGAGAATATTTCTCGGATTACGAAATTGTCGGATTGAGGGGGCGCTGAAGATTCTTCTTTTTTTCGGCCTGGCGGTGATTGCAGGCATATTTTCTGCCGAAGGGGTCTTTGGAAAAAGCAATGTCGAAAAAGAAAAGAAGATTGTGGTTTTAGACCCCGGCCATGGGGGCGCCGATATCGGAGCAAAGGGTCAGGACGGCGCCGTTGAAAAGACGATCGCGTTAACTATTGCACGCATGCTCTTAACGGAACTGGAGAGCCGGTATCGCGTTATATTGACCCGGGCCGATGATCTTGAAGTCGATTCTGCCGATCGAACCGCAAAGGCCAATACCGAAAAAGCGGATCTGTTTATCAGCATCCATACGAGCGCTAGTTTTCTTCGTGAAGCATCGGGCGTGGAAGTATTCGTTTTTGAAACGCCCCCCGGCCAAATGCCGGCTAAAGAGGAAAAAAAAATCAAGACCTGGGATAGAGTTCAAATAACCCATAAAAAGGAAAGCCGGGAGTTTGCCGAAGCGCTCTTAAATTCCATCGCCATGACAGGAACAGAGGTGAGGCTTCATAGCGCCCCGCTCGTTGTCCTTGAGGGTGCGGATATGCCGGCCGTTCTTTTAGAAATCGGACAACTCACCAATCCCCTTGATGAGAAAAAACTGCGCGATACGGTGGAATTGACGGTTATTGCAAAAGCTATTGCTACTGCGGTCTTGGAATTTCTGAAATAGCCGGGATAGAACTTGCGCCGATGGAAAAAAGATGATAGAAAATTGGCTCTTGGCGGGGCGTGGCGCAGTCTGGAAGCGCGCCTGCTTTGGGAGCAGGAAGTCGGAGGTTCAAATCCTCTCGCCCCGACCAAAAACGAAAAATAAAAACAGGCCCTTTTTAGAGGGCCTGTTCACTTTATCGGGTTATCATCTTTTTGATGCTCATTATTAAAAAAATCGAGCTTCCAGGGGGCATGCCCAAGTGGCGGGATATTTAAGAATCACCCTCGCGTGCGTCAGCGGATTGCTTCTCAGCGCCTCGTTTCCTTCTTTGGCCATCTCCTATCTGGCCTGGATTGCCCTGGTCCCTCTTCTGCTGGCACTTAATAGCGCTTCATTCGGATCCGGATTCCGGCTCGGATTTATAGCCGGGATCATCCATTACCTGACGTTGATGTACTGGCTTGTTCCCACCATGCGGACCTATGGCCACCTCCCGCTTTTTTTAGCAATCCCTCTTCTGTTTCTTCTTTCAGCCTACATGGGAGGGTATGTGGCGCTTTTTTCAGGGATTCTCGCCCGATTCGCCAAAAGCCCGGTAATAGCGCTTGCCGGGGCTCCCTTCATATGGATCGCTCTGGAGTATGCCCGTTCGAACCTTTTTACCGGCTTTCCATGGGAGCTTTTGGGGCATTCCCAATTCAACCGGTTGCATCTGATTCAACTGTGCGATATATTTGGTGTATACGGATTGTCGGGTTTAATCCTTTTTTCCAATGTGACTGTTGCATTATTGCTTTTAAGCATCACCCGGAAAAGCTGGAACAGGATCCGGATTACAAACGCAGTGCCGTATGCAGGTATCGGTTTCCTGATTTTTTTCCTGAGCGCCTCCTGGCTTTATGGCCGGCTCTACATCCGGAAAATGGACCACCTGGCTTCAATTGCACCTTACACCAATATCTCGGTGATCCAGGGAAACATTGAGCAGGCCATCAAATGGGATCCTGCATTTCAGGTCGGCTCGGTGCAGAAATATATAGACCTGTCCTTGTTGACCCAAAACGATCAGCCGGACCTGATCGTCTGGCCCGAAACGGCGGTGCCGTTTTACCTGTTTTATGATATTCCGATTTCGGAGCGCGTTCTAAAAGGAATAAAGGAGATCAAGGGTGACTTTCTCATCGGAAGTCCTTATTTTACACGAAAAAAAGAGGAAGTCGGTTATTATAACAGCGCCTTTCTGATCGGTTCTGACGGACGAGTTTACGGCCGGTATGACAAAGCACACCTGGTTCCTTATGGAGAATATGTTCCTTTAAGGGAATGGTTCCCCTTTATAGGGAAAATGGTAGAGAACTTCGGCGATTTTCAGGCCGGGACAGCAGGAGCGGTTATCGAATGGCGAAATACCAAAGTCGGGCCGTTAATTTGTTATGAGGTTATTTTCCCATATCTGTCACGGAAAATGGTTCAAAACGGCGCATCGTTTTTAGTCAACATCACCAATGATGCTTGGTACGGGAAGACCAGCGCTCCGGAACAGCACTTTTCCATTGCAGTTTTCCGGGCGGTTGAAAACCGAAGGGCTTTGGTTCGCAGCGCCAACACCGGGGTCAGCGGCTTTATCGATCCATGCGGCCGGATCCTTGCAGAGACACCGATCTTTGAAGAGGCGGTGATGACAAAACGCATTGCACTGATGACCCAGATCTCTATCTATACCCGGTTTGGGGATTGGTTTCCCAAAGGATGCGTTGCTTTTGTTCTTCTGGGAGGATGTATCGGATTAACCAATTGGATTTACGGCAAAAAGAAACGGAGTTGAGAGGGCTTAACAACCCGTTAGTCAATTCCGCAGCTTTGAATTTAACCACATAAACAGGAGGAATATATGTCCATCGAATTGAAACAGGCCGTTAAAGAGCTTCAGCAAAAACTCGAACAGCTCCAAGGATATCTTTGACCTGGCCGGCAAAGAGAAACGACTGCAGGTGATCGAACAGGTGATTTCCAAAAAGGATTTTTGGAATGAACCTGAAAAAACAAAAACGATATTGAAGGAAAGAGCACTTCTAAACCAGCAGGTGGATGCGTTTAAAAAACTCCTGTTCGACGCGGAAGAAGGCGAACTCCTTTTAAACCTTGCCATAGAAGAGTCGGATGATGAAACGCTGAGGGAGGCCTCAGCCCAGCTTGAGGATATTCAAAAACGGGTGACGGCATTTTCCTTTATCATCATGCTCAGCGGTGAGGACGATCACAACAATGCCATTGTGTCGATCAATGCGGGGGCCGGAGGCACCGAAGCCCAGGATTGGGCGGAAATGCTCTTTCGTATGTATACTCGTTGGGTTGATAAAAAGGGCTTCAAGCTGGAGCTGATCGACATGCAGCCGGGAGAAGAAGCCGGGATTAAAGGCGTCACCTTCACGGCAAGCGGCGAATATGCATACGGATACCTGAAAGCGGAAAGTGGAGTCCACCGGTTGGTGAGGATCTCGCCATTCAATGCCAGCGGGAAGCGGCATACATCTTTTGCTTCGGTTTTTGTTTATCCTGAAGTGGAAAATGAAATTGTTGTCGATCTGGATGAAAAGGATTTGAGAGTCGATGTATTTCGGGCCAGCGGCGCCGGCGGCCAGCATGTCAACAAGACCAGCAGCGCAGTTCGGATCACCCATCTCCCTTCCGGAATCGTGGTGCAGTGCCAGCAGGAAAAATCACAGCACCGAAACAAGGATATGGCCATGAAAGTGCTTCGCGCAAAACTCTATCAGAAGGAAAAAGAAAAACAGGAGGAAAAAATCAAGGAGATGCATGAAACCAAAAGCGAAATTGCATGGGGAAATCAGATTCGTTCCTACGTCCTCCACCCTTACCAGCTCGTTAAGGATCATCGAATCAACATGGAAATCGGGAATGTGACCAGCGTGCTGGACGGCGCTATAGATCCGTTTATTGAAGGGGTGCTGGTGTCAAATCTATCCTGACAGGGCGGAAATATTAATTGAATCCTATTGATATAATTGAAAAGTACTATGAACCGGGGACCAGACTCCACAGGACCTTGATCCATCATGGGAGTCTGGTGGCCCAAAAGGCGCTCGAAATTGCATGGAAAATCCCCCATCCTGAGATCGATCCCGCATTTCTGGAAGAAGCCGCCATGCTACATGATATCGGAATTTACCTGACGGATTCGCCCTCCATCGGTTGCCGCGGCAGGTATCCCTATATATGCCACGGCTACTTAGGCCGGGAGATATTGGAGCGTCATGGAATGACAAAGCATGCTCTGGTATGTGAGCGCCATGTGGGGGTCGGCATCGACATGGAAGACATCCGTAAATTCAGCCTTCCGATCCCTCATCGTGAAATGATCCCTGTTACCCTTGAAGAGCAGATCATATGTTTTGCCGATAAATTTTTTTCGAAAATCGGGGTTTCCGGCTCTTCTGAGAACAGCATCCCCGAGATCGAAAAAAGCCTTGAACCCTATGGACCCGACAAGGTCGCCCGTTTTCAAAACTGGGTTCGCCTGTTTGAAGAAGATCCTAAAACAAACCGGCCGCTTCATGTGAAGGAGATTGAGGCATGAGAACGGCCCTAACCATAGCCGGTTCCGACTCTTCCGGTGGAGCCGGCATCCAGGCGGATTTGAAAACATTCGCGGCCCACGGGGTATATGGCATGAGTGTCATTACGGCGGTGACGGCCCAAAATACCGTAAAGGTCGTCGGCATCCAGGAGATACGAGATGAAATCGTGCGTGATCAAATTCTGTGCCTCTTTGAGGACGTGGAAATTCATGCCGTCAAGATCGGCATGGTTTCGAGCGTTTCCCTTATTAAAACCATAGCTCACGCGCTCCGAAAGGCCTCTCTTCCGCCGGTGGTGCTCGATCCGGTGATGATTTCGAAAAGCGGATACAGGCTTTTAAAGGAGGATGCTCAGGATGCATTAATCGAATATCTTTTCCCGTTATCCGAAGTGGTGACCCCCAATCTCCATGAAGCGCAGGCGCTTGTGGGAGAATCGCTTACCGACATCGCGGCGATGAAGTCGGCGGCAAAACGGATTAATACCTTTGGTGCAAAAACGGTTGTGATCAAAGGCGGGCACCTGGGAGGGGGAGGGGCTACGGATGTTTTTTTCGACGGAACCGAATTTTTCGAACTGAAGGGGAAACGGATCGCGACAAAAAACACCCATGGAACCGGGTGCACCTTTTCTTCCGCCATTGCAGCCAACCTGGCGCTTGGAAAACCCATTATCGACGCGGTTTATATCGCAAAAGCCTACGTGACCGGCGCCATTGAGCATGCTCTGCCCATCGGAAAAGGGTGCGGACCGACGCATCATTTTTTTGACCTTTACACCAAAGCGGGGGTGGACAATGGCCGTTAAACAGGAGTTAAGTGCGGCTAATCTGTTTTTCCTCTGGTTCGGCGCCGCCATATCGGTTGCTGAAATTCTAACCGGTGGTTTTTTAGCCGACCTGGGGATAATTAAAGGATTATGGGCGATCCTCCTGGGGCATTTGGTGGGGACGTTTCTTCTGGTCATGGGGGGGGTCATCGGTTACCGGGAGCGGCTTCCGGCCATCATGTCCACACGGATCTCCTTTGGAAAACAAGGATCCTACCTTATTTCCCTTATCAATATCATGCAACTGATCGGCTGGACCGCCATAATGATCATTGAAGGGGGAAACGCCATCAACGGTGTGGCAAAATCGTTGTGGGGATTCGATCATCCTCATCTGGCTGCTTGCGTCATCGGATTATTCGTCGGATTCTGGGTCTTTGTGGGGGTCCATGGATTTAAGACGCTCAATATGGTGGCGGTCTCTCTCCTGCTTGTTCTGACGGTGATCATGAGTGTTGTGGTGTTGACACAGCCCATGGATGTCAGCACCATCAAAAGTTCCGGAACCTTCTGGGCAGGGTTCGAGCTTTCCATTATCATGCCTCTTTCATGGTTCCCCCTGATTGCCGATTACACATCCATGAGCAGATCGGAAAAAGGATCATGGCTTGCTCCGTTTGCAGGGTATTTTATCGGAAGCTGCTGGATGTATGCGATCGGGTTGATCGGCGCCATTTTTTCAGGCTCGCCGGATCCGACGCATATGATGGTCGCCGTACGTCTGGGTATTATCGCCATGCTGATCATCGGCCTGTCCACGATCACAACTACTTTTTTAGATGTCTTTTCCGCGGCGGTCTCGACTTTGAATATCTTCCCCAAAATCAATCGACGGGGTGCGGCTGTCGGTTATGCGCTGGCAGGGACCGTATTTGCCATGTTTTTTCCGATAGAAGCGTATACTTCTTTTTTATACATCCTCGGATCGGTGTTTGCGCCATTGATTGCGATCCTTTTGGATGATTACTTTTTGCTGAAGGTCGACCTGAGGAATCGGAAGGGAGATGTTGCAGCAGGGCTTTCCATGGGGATCGGGATTGCTTTTTATTACCTGATTAAACCGTTGGATATAGTGATCGGCCCCACTTTTGCGACGATCCTGTTTACGTTGGCGCTTCATCCTCTATTGAGGCGGCTTTACCACCCCCACATCAGATAGTTATGAATCGAATCGGCCGCCTTTCTTCCAGCGCCCATCGCTAATATTACGGTTGCGGAGCCGGTGACTATGTCGCCTCCGGCCCATACCCCCTTTTTCGTGGTTTTCCCGCTTTCGAGATCGGCAGTGATGTAGCCCCACTTGTTTAATTTCATTTCCGGTGTGGAGCCTGTGAGCAAGGGGTTGGCGCCGGCGCCCACGGCAACGACCACCAGATCGCAGTCGATTTTAAATTCGGATCCTTTAACAGGAAAAGGGCGCCGCCGGCCGGATTCATCCGGTTCGCCCAGTTCCATTTTAAGGCACTCCATTCCGATCAGGCGCCCCTTATCGTTCCCCAGATAGCGGGTCGGATTTGTTAAAAAGTGAAATTCGATCCCTTCTTCTTCGGCATGGTGAACTTCCGCCGCTCTTGCAGGAAGTTCGGATTTGGATCGCCGATATGCGATTTTCACGCTGTCGGCGCCCAACCGCATGGCGGTTCGCGCCGAATCCATGGCCACGTTTCCGCCGCCCAGAACCACGACGTTCTTTCCTTTGGGGATGGGGGTATCCACTTTGGGGAAAAGATACGCCTTCATCAGATTGGCCCGGGTCAAATATTCGTTGGCCGACAAGATCCCCACCAGGTTTTCTCCGGGGATATTGAGAAATTTTGGCAGACCGGCGCCGACGCCGACGAAGATGGCATCATAACCCTGCTCAAAAAGCTCATCAAGTGAAACCGTGCGCCCGACCACAGCATTGCATTCCAATTTGGCGCCAAGCCGCTCTATAAAATTGACCTCCTGAGCGACAATCTCCTTCGGGAGTCTGAACTCCGGAATCCCGTAAACCAGAACTCCGCCCGGCTTGTGAAATGCTTCGAGTATCGTCACTTCATGCCCTTTGACGATCAGGTCGCCGGCCACAGTCAAACCCGACGGTCCGGAGCCCACAACCGCAACCTTTTTGCCGGTGGGAGCGGCTTTCGGAGGTAAGACTCCGGTCCCGTGGGCGCGTTCGTAATCAGCGGCAAACCGCTCCAGATTCCCGATGGCTACCGGATCATCCTTTTTCCCGACAATACACACCCCTTCACACTGGATCTCCTGTGGGCAAACCCTGCCGCAAACGGCAGGAAGGCTGTTCTTCTTCCAGATGTGGCGAATCGATTGGGTGAATTCTCCTTCCCGGATCAGTTTGATGAATCCGGGAATATCTATTCCAACAGGGCAACCTTCAACGCAGGACGGCTTTTTGCATTGCAGGCATCGTTCCGCTTCTTTCATGGCCAGTTCCGGAGTATAACCAAGGGGAACTTCCTGAAAGTTTCTGGCCCTCACCGCCGGTTCCTGTTCGGACATTTTCTGTCTGGGGATTTTCCCCCTTTTTTCTTTCTGGTCCGCTTTTTCCATATTTCTTCCTCCAAGAAAGTTCTGATATTTTAAAACCGATTCAGGTCTTATCACCGCTATGCGTTACGTAGATTGCAGAAATCCTCGTGGCACTCTTTTTCTTCTTCGCAATAAGCCTGGAGACGAAGCATCAGTTCATCATAATCAACCCGATGCCCGTCGAATTCGGGTCCGTCCACGCAGGCAAATTGGGTTTTGCCGCCGACGGTGACCCGGCATCCTCCGCACATTCCTGTGCCGTCAACCATAATCGGGTTTAAGCTGACAATGGTCGGAACATTAAATTCCCTGGTCATTTT
>Ga0154608_1135_pt2 | contig 13691 bp, 11 predicted proteins | sample Rifle2008BG13ft_FD_116037 | JGI IMG/M metagenome (GOLD analysis project Ga0154608, IMG submission 116037) | Deltaproteobacteria bacterium RBG_13_49_15 | reverse complement strand
ATCGAGATAAAAATGTCGAAAAATACGCCGAAATTTTCAAGGCCCTTTCCAATCCTAACCGGCTGAAAATTTTTTTGCGTTTAATTATCTGCTGCCGTCCGGGAACGATCATGAGCGTCAACCCCGAAAATTGCGAAGAAGGGTGCGCCTGTGTCGGTGAACTGGGACAGGATCTGGGCATCGTGCCTTCCACGCTGTCGCATCATATCAAGGAGTTGCGTCAGGCCGGGCTTATCCGCATGGAACGGCGGGGACAAAAAATAGATTGCTGGATCGATCCGGGAACTCTGAAGGCGGTGCAGCAATTCTTTTCTTAACTATAAAGGACTTTATTTTTAGCCTATATCTTCGATAGTTTTCGAAAATTCAAATCGACCGGCGAAAATCCCATTTTGCCGGATTAAAAGGAGGAAAACATGTCTGTTCAAGATCAGGAAAAAGTGCGTCAAAGCGTTCGAGAAAAGTACGGCCGTATTGCAAGCAGCAGCAAGACGGGGTGCGGAATGGATCCTGCACCGTCTTGTTGCGGGAAACCCGGCGACCTTTTAACAGGGAATCCGACGATATCCTGCTGCGGAGGCCCGGACTTAAACCCGGAACAACTGTCTAAATTCATGGGCTATGCGAAAGACCAACTCTGCGGAATTCCGGAGGGCGCCAACATGGGATTGGGCTGTGGAAACCCCGTGGCCATTTCTTCTCTGAAACCGGGAGAAACGGTTCTCGATTTAGGCTCCGGCGGCGGATTCGACTGCTTCCTGGCGGCCCGGCAGGTGGGTGAAACCGGGCATGTCATTGGTGTGGACATGACCCCTGAAATGGTCTCAAAGGCCCGCCTCAATGCCGAAAAAGCGGTGGTAAAAAACGTCGAGTTCCGGTTGGGAGAGATTGAACATCTGCCTGTGGCGGACAATGCGGTGGACATTATCCTCTCCAACTGCGTCATCAATCTTTCCCCGGACAAAGCCCTTGTCTTTCGGGAAACGTTTCGAGTGCTGAAGCCGGGAGGCCGTTTGGCCGTTTCGGACATCGTCGCAACGGCCGAACTTCCCGATGAAATTCGAAGAAATATGGCTCTGGTGACGTCCTGCATCGGCGGCGCTGCAACCATGGAGGATCTCCAGACGATGCTTGCGGAAGCCGGTTTTGAAAAGATTCGAATCAGTCCTAAAGCGGAAAGCCGGGAACTCATCCGTCAATGGGATCCGCATCCTGATAAAAACATGGCCGATTATGTGGTCTCTGCCTCTATCGAGGCGGTAAAACCGATGCGAGAATAGAAAAAAGGCTTAAATGCCTATCGATTCATGAAAGACCTTGAAATTAATATTGGGGTCGATTTTGAAGATCGAGGATATCTTTATCATTCTGCAAAAGTCAGATCAAACTGGGAAAAACTTTTCTTGATGCGAAGTTTACCCTGTTGTTGCAAAAGCCGAGGGCGCCCCAGATCCAAGGCGTCCAAGGGCGAAGCCGTAGTATTTTACTGCGAGTCCTTGGCAACGAAGGAGATGGGGCATCATCGGCTTTCCCTCCGGGTAAAAAACATGACGAATTTTTTATTTGTTTTAGAAGTCACCAAAAGTTTATTCGCGAACCATGCCTAAACGTATTCAAATGCCCTGTTATCATTCTTTTTTTCTATACCTTGTCATGTTTTTTATGCAACTGCAGGGTTTAGGAGCAAAGCAAAGTTATTTGGGAGAGCATGCGAAGAGACTTTATTTCCGGACATTAATAGGTTGGCGAGAGATATGGCACGGGTAAAGGCGCCATCGCGAGATAAAATGCTTGATTATTCTGTTCAGACCGAACTGGGAAGGGACGCGGGGATCTCCCAGCCCCAGGTCCACCGTTTCCTCAACCTCATGGAAGCAAGCTTTCAGGCGGTAAGGCTTTCCGCTTATACCGTCAACCGGACCCGTCGCCTCATCAAGTCGCCCAAACTCTACTGGAGCGATACAGGGCTTGCACTCTTTTTGGCCGGGGAGCGTGAACCGAGAGGAGCGCACATGGAAAATCTGGTGCTCACCGATCTTTTGGCCTGGCGGGACCAGCAAGCCCGCCGTCCCGAGGTACTCTACTGGCGGACGGCGTCGGGTCTTGAAGTCGATTTCGTCGTCGAAACACCGGAACGGCTCCTTCCTATTGAAATCAAAGCGGCTGCCCGAGTCACGGTGGCCGACGCCAAGGGGCTGGAAGCCTTCCTGCAGGAATATTCTGACCTGTCGGATGGCGCTTTGCTTATTTATGACGGTAAGGATGTTTTTCCGTTGACGCGGCGGGTGTTGGCAACGCCCTGGTGGAGGGCGATCTGAAAGGCCCCGTGAAAAAAAAGAGATCAGGCATTTTGTAACAAATCAAAAACAGGAGGTGTTTGATGGCAAACTTTTTATTCACTCTTGGGAAAGGCGATGCGGAATCGGCCACTCGATGTTTTCAGTTAGCAAAAGTGGCCCATTCCAAAGGACACTCTGTAAACATTTTCTTACATGAAGATGGTGTGTTATGGGCCAATTCAAAACGGAATTTAACCGTAAAAACCCGAACCGGGGATTGTCCCGGTGATTATTTGCCCTATTTGGTTGAAAAGGAAGTGCCCATAGGGGTCTGAATCCCTTGTGCGTCTGCTCGTCAGGTTGACGAGGCAAGTTTTTTCTCAAACATGGTGTTGGATGGAGCCCCACACCTTATCGACATGGCTGCTGAATCCAAGATTTTTAACTTTTGACAGGATCTATTGCATTTTCAAAGAGGCAACCATATGGAAGACCTTTTTACTTCTGAAGAAAATGAACAGATACAAAGTCAAATCCGTGACAAATATCGAAAGGTTTCACTAAACCCCGGTGGTTTTTTCAATTATCCCACAGGTCGGGCCGGCCTTGAGATTTTAGGTTACGATCCCTCTTTTACAAGCGACCTTCCGGATGAAGTCAGCCAATTTTACTGCGGCGTCGGGAACCCTTTTTCGATGGGAAAAATTAAGGAAGGAGAAACCGTTTTAGACCTCGGGTGCGGTGTAGGCATAGACGCTGTCTTTGCAGCAAAAATTGTCGGCTCAAAAGGAAAAGTTTTCGGTGTCGATCTTGTTCCGGAAATGTTGGATCGTGCTAAAAAAAATGTTCAGATCCTTGGCATTGCCAATGTGTCGTTCATAGAGGGATCTGCTGAAAAATTGGATTTTCCGAAGGATAGTTTTCATTCTGTGATATCCAATGGAGCAATAAACCTGATTCCGGATAAAAAAAGAGCGATCGCGGAAGTCTTTCGTGTTTTAAAGCCGAATGGGCGATTCATGGTGGCAGATCAGGTTCTGACCGACCGAATTGAAAAAGATCTGAAAGCCAGAATTAGTACATGGTTTCAGTGAGAGGGCGGCGCTATACCGGGGGAGGATTTCCTGGCAATACTACAAGAAGTCGGATTTAAAGATGTGGAACTTGTTGCAGAAACGGGTTTTAACAGCTCACCTAAAACCAAGGGCGTACTTATTCGGGCGATCAAACCTGATTCGATATCCGTCAATCAGAAAGAACAAAAATCTTTGGAAAGAAATGAGAATAAATTGCAACCCGGGGAGTATCTATTGAAAAAGGCGACTGAACTGGGAGCGAAAAGGGCAAAAATAATTGATGCGGACACAATCGTTGTGGAGAAATGGGTTCGATGGAAATGCCGATATGGATGCCCTATGTACGAAAAGGACCCTTATCATCCACCTCAAGCACCAGATGTCAAGGATACAAAAGAAATGTTAAGAGAATATAAAACCGCTATTCTCCTAAACGGTCCGGATGGAAAGAAAATAACCGAAATTGCCGTGCAGCTTGAAGGTGAGGCTTACCACATGGGCTATTATAAAGCATTTGCCATGACGGCGCTTCCTTCGGATTTTGGAAAGCGCGAGTCAAACCCAGGTGCAACATGACCGACGGGAGATAATTCGGCTTCGTGCAAGCCGCAGCAATCCGAAAAGACCGATCAAAGAATCCGACCCATGATGGAGGCATGCGGGATAGATGTTTTTAAAACAGCTAGAAGAAATGGATTCGAAATCGATACGCGCAAGGAAACCTATGGTCAGTGGAACTTCTTTTCCATGGTTCTGATTGAATAAATTCCAATTTCCCATCCGTAAAAGGTTTGAAAATCTCCTGATTCGGGTTTCTATCCTCACCTATGGCGGCGACATATCCGCTTTTAAGTAACGCCTGTCGCATCTGGTCAGGTGAAACCAGGGCAGGGTTATAAATAACCACAACGCTTTTTTCAGAATGACTCGCTTCAATTGGCTCCAATGCCCCTTTTTTTTAACAGAGCGTATCCCACTATTCATGTCTTAATTACATCATTGATTATATTGATCTTGTTCATGATTTATAAATATTTGATATTTTTTAAATTATTTGAGATATCTCTTTGACAACGATACCACATTGTCGTATATTTAAACAGAGTGGATTAAATCTTGCTATCCTTTAACTCGCACAACGGGGGGGGGAAATTATGGAAAACATTTTGCTGTTATTACATCCTGTCTTCGGCGGGCTGGCAACCCTTGCCGCGTTGTGGGTTTTCGTCGACACCCTAAACGCAGGTGAATCCTCGGTTGCCCGTATAAGAAACGTTAGTCTATTTGTTGCGATTTTGATGTGGCTCACCTACTTTCTAGGAGGTTATTTTTACATCGTCTATTACGGTGTTGACAAAGCATTTATCAAAGGGGGACCGTGGGCTTTCGGCCATAACTTTTTCATGGAAGTAAAAGAACACGTCTTTCTGATGCTCCTCTTGCTGGCTACCTACCTCCCGATTGCCGCGTCCGGCTATCTTCCTTCCAACAAACCCGTAAGAAAGGTCATTCTTTGGGTTACGGGTCTGATTGTGCCTACCTCCCTTGCAATGGAGGGCTCAGGAGCCATCATCAGCGTCGCCGTAAAAATTGCTTTGCTTTTAAAGATGAAAGGAATCTAACCATGGAAACCATTGAAATTGGGAAATATACCAAATCGTTCGGCTTATCTTTTGCGATAACCAGCTTTATTAGTGCCCTGCTGGTCATACTAAAAGAAACAAATGAAGATACTGTCCTTAAGGGGATGGCAGCGATTACAGGGCATCATTGGATAACTCATGGGCTTTTTGACATTATTCTATTTGCGGTGCTGGGCTTGGCATTTTCCAAGTTCCACAGCGGACGGGGATTACAAATATCCACAAATGCGTTGATCGGGAGTATCGTTGGGTCGGTTATAATTAGCGGTCTGCTGATTGCCGGTTTCTATGCTTAAACTAAGTGCGAATCTATAAAAAAGCCTTTGGGATGCAGTTAATGAAGTTCTGTTTCATTGCAGGCCAATTACTCAAAACTATGAGCCGTGTTTCCCATCATCTGCATCACAAGATATAAGGAGATACAGGAGATGCAGTTGTTAGGGCCGAATGTATTTTTGTTAGAACGGTGCATGTAGATCGAAATTTCATCTTTAATTTTTATCCCCAAAAACCATTTCGCGCTCATTTCGCTAAAAAACGATTTATTATACTATATGAGCGCCTTACGGATTGCGGTCGCCATGTCTTTCTGCACAAACGGTTTGAAAATAAACTCCCGAATTCCGATGGCTTTCGCCTTTTCTTCGGACATGCCATAACTGAAACCGGTGCAAAGGATGATGGGTATATTCGGACGAACCTGTAGAAGCGCCATTGCCAGCTCCGAGCCGGTCATTGCGGGCATGGTCATGTCGGTGATGATCAAATCAAAACGCTCAGGTTTTTTCCGGAACAAATCCAAGGCGTCAGTAGCGCTCGTGCACACTTCCACCCGGTAACCCAGTATCTCCAGCATCCGCTTTCCAAGATTCGCCAGAGTAGGCTCATCATCGACGAAAAGAATATGCTCGGTTCCGGTCGGCAAAGGCGCTTCATGCGATTCCCTTTCAGCTCCGGCGCCATGTTCGATTTGCGGAAAATAGACTGTAAAGACCGAACCTCTTCCCGGTTCGCTTGAGACGGTGATGGTGCCATGGTGGTTTTTTATGATCCCATTGACAACGGCCAGCCCCAGGCCGGTTCCTTCCCCTTCAGACTTTGTTGTGAAGTAAGGATCGAAAATCCGGTTTGCCACCTCGGAAGGCATGCCGCAACCGGTATCCTCTACGGTGAGCCTGACATATTTTCCCGCAGTCAGATCGGAATCGGCCTTCTTCAGGCTTGAATCCAGGGCCACAGGTTTCATTCTGACTTCCAGAGTTCCTCCTTTCTCCCTCATGGCATGATACGCATTGGTACACAGATTCATGATGACTTGATGGATCTGGGTCGGATCGGCGAGAATCGTCCCCGAAGGAGTTAAATCTTGGTGGATTTCGATGGTTGTCGGCAGGGTTGAACGCAAGAGTTTCAATGCCTCTTTGACTACCAGATGCGGTTCTATGGGGATTTGATCCTGATCCGCCTGCCGGCTGAAGGTCAGTATCTGTTTGACCAGCTCTTTGGCACGAAGTCCTGCGGTCAACACCTGCGTGAGGTTTTGAGACGCTTTGCTGCCGGCAGGCAAATCGAATCGTATCAATTCGGCATACCCGATCACCGCCGATAAAATATTGTTGAAATCATGGGCAATCCCTCCGGCAAGGGTGGCAATAGCTTCCATTTTTTGCGCTTGTCGCAATTTATTTTCCAGGTGAATTTGCTCGGATATGTCTTCATAGGTGACCACATGGTCCCCGTCGGCCAGAAAGGCGGCTCGGATTTGAACCGCTTTCTCTGTGCCGTCCTTGCACGTTACGGTAAATGTTCTTGTGCGGAAAACGCCGGGATCATCTCTTCGCTTGGCTTCTTTCCACATCGCGATGATTTCTTCTCTGTATTTCGGGTCTGGATAGGCCTTTACCAGCCAATCCTGTTGGGAAGGGATATGATTCAGATTGTAACCGAAAAGCTCCACGAATTTCGGATTCAGATAGCGGAACCGTTCATCTTTTCCGGCCAAGGCGATGCCTAGAGGAGATGCATCCACCAGAACCTGGAAATTCCCCTTTTCCGCCTCGAGGGCCTGGATGACCTCTTTGAGGGGCGTGATGTCAAGGTGACACCCGGTCATTCTTCCGGACTTTCCACCGGCGTTGTGTATTTTCTCTCCTTGCGCATGAATCCAGCGATATGCGCCGTTCCGGTGTCGGAAGCGAAATTCAACGCTATAAACGGGGATACGCCCCTCAAGGTAGGCATTTAGCTCGGCCAAAACCAGCGGACGATCCTCCGGATGAAGCCGGGTCTCCCACTCTTCATAACGGTTCACCATCTCACGATCTTCATAGCCGATCTGGCCCTTCCACTCCGGCGAAAACCACACCGCATTGGTTTCCAGATTCCAGTCCCACAACCCGATATTTGAAGCTGCAAGCGCCAGTTGCAGCCGGAGGTTGCTGATCCGAAGGGCGTCTTCGGCTTCTTTTCGCGCCTGAGATTCTTTCTCCACCTCCAACATCTTTTGCTCTAGCTTTCGGATCAGCCGTGCATTGTACAGCTTCAGGACTTCTTCTTCAGGGGCTGATGCTTCGACGGTAGAAAGCCGATGTTTTTTTGCCGACGCCGTCACATTTTGGATCGCTTCCAGGAAAACATCCGGCTCGCAGGGCTTACGGATGAACCGGTCCGCGCCGACTTTCAAAGCGAATTCCTCATCCTGCGGGCCGGTATAGGTTGCCGTATAAAAAACGAAAGGAATCTCCCGCCATTCCGGATTGATCTTGCATTCCCGGCAGAACTGGAAACCATCCATGACCGGCATCAAAATGTCCGCAACGATCAGGGCAAATGTCTCCTCCCGCAAACGCTCGAGGGCCTCTTTGCCGTTTCGTGCTGAGACGACCCCATAACCTGCACCCTCAAGCATGGCCTGAAGAAGGTAAATGCTCTCGGCCATATCGTCTACGATCAGAATGTTCATATGTCCTCCTTTGTTCTCCTTTCCATCGGCTATGACCGTCTCAGACGTACTTGCCGATCTCGCCCAGAAAGGTTTCCGGGTTGATAGGTTTTTCGATGTAGCCGTTGCATCCCGCCTCCAAGGCTTTCTCCCGGTCCCCAGCCATGGCAAAGGATGTGACGGCGACGATAGGTATCCTGCCTTCCGCTTCCGACGCCCGGATCATGCGGGTGGCCTCTAGGCCGTCCATGTCCGGGAGTTGAATATCCATCAGGATCAGATCCGGCTTTTTCTGCACAACCATAGCGACGGCCTCAGCGCCACTGTCCGCCGTGAGGACGTTATAACCGTTTTGTTCCAGCATGTACCGCAGGAGATAGCGGTTTTGTTCGTTGTCCTCAACGACCAATATTTTTTTCATTTCTTTTCCTCCGGATATTTCTGCGGTAGGGAAAGGATGAATTCGCTTCCCTGTCCGGGTTCACTTTCCGCCGTGATCTCGCCTCCCAGAAGCGCTGCGATCCTTCGGGACAGGTACAGCCCCAGACCAGTCCCCTCAACTAGCGGCCGGTTATGGATGTGGATTCGGGTGAAGGCTTCGAAGAGCTTCTCCATATCCGCGCGATGCATCCCGACCCCGGTGTCGCGCACCTTGATTGTCACCCCGCCGTCTGTCTTCGCGGCAAAGACTGCCACGGTCCCTGTTTCGGTGAACTTGACGGCGTTTCCCACCAGGTTGACAAGGATTTGCCTCACCCGCCGCCGATCGCTCGTCACTTTTACTTCCGAGCCTGCTTGAAATTCGAGATTCAAGCCCTTCCCCGAAGCGGCGACGGCGAAGGATTCCTTCACCTCCAGGGCAAGGTCCGACAGATCGAAGGTATCGATGCTCAGGTCGGTCTTTCCCGCCTCGATCTTGCTCACGTCGATCACATCGTTGATCAGGTCAAGCAGATGGTTGGCGCTGCTCTTGACCATACCGAGCTGTTTCTTCTGGACGGCGTTGATTTCACCCGACATTCCCATCAGGATGATCCCGGTGAAGCCAATGATCGAGTTCAGGGGAGTCCTGAGCTCATGGCTCATCGAGGCAATGAACATGGATTTGAGGCGATCCAATTCCTGGAGGCGAAGGTTGGCTTGCGCCAGATCTTCCGTCCTTTTCTGCACGAGATCTTCCAGATGATCCCGGTATTTTCGGAGTTCCTCTTCGGCCCGCTTGCGTTCCGTGATATCCGTCACAATGACCTGAATAGCAGGCTCATTGTTATAAGTGAGTAGTGTAGCGATAACCTCAACATCAATGATAATTCCATCCAATCGGACATATTTATCTTCAGCCGGATAAAGCCCCTGCTCACCCGCCATCATTCTCTGGATTCTTTTTCGAGAGTTTTCAAGATTGCCGGGTTGTATGATCGTGGTTATGTCTTTTCCTATAAGCTGGTCGTACGATTCAGCGCCCAAGAGACGAAGTCCGGCCGGGTTGGTGAAAACAATCTTTCCGTTTTGATGAACAGCAATACCGACCGGTGCAACAATTAAAATGTTGCGATAGCGTTCCTCGCTTTCCTGGAGCGCTTTTTCGGCCAGCTTGCGCTCGGTGACGTCAAGTAAAAATCCATACCAGACAGTGCCTCCGTCGACTTCACGCGAAGGGATGAAGCGACCTTCCATCCAAACTTCACCCTTTTTCGGATGTTCATAACGAAACTCGCTTTGCCAGGGGGTCAGCGCACGTGCCGATGCCGTTATTTCTTCGCGAACACGCCCCAGGTCGCCTGGATGAATCATAGCGCGCATGATGGACGCATCCCGCGCCAGTTCTTCCGGTTTGAGTCCATAAATGTCTTCGATAGCGGGGCTGGCATACGGGAAGTAAGCTGAACCGTCAGGTCTCAGGCAAAACATACAAATGGCGCCGGGTGCGGTATCCACGGTTTTGGCGAACCTGTCTCTTTCTTCCTGCAGCTCCTCCTCCGCCTTCTTGCGCTTGGTCATGTCACGAATGATCATGCTGGTCCGGAGATTTCCGTTGCGATCGGTAAAGATAGCCGATGAAATCTCCCCGGGAAAGGATGTGCCATCCTTGCGCATAAATTTCAGTTCTCCTCTGAAACGACCGGTACGCTCACGTTCTTCCAGAGCAGAAGCCAGACGGGGGTCCGTCGAGTCGATCACGCCTGCCCTTCCGACTTGGAAAATCTCTTCTTCGGTGCGACCGAAGATTTTGCATGCTTCAGGATTAGCCTGAAGTATTTTTCCATCCGGTGCGGTGAGCAAAACGGCGTCGATGCTGTGATTGAAGAAAGAACGATAACGCTCCTCGCTTTCCTGCAGCTCCATCTCGAAGCGCTGCCGCTTTTCCGCCGACTTGTCGAGAATGCGTCGCACATCGGCTATTTCGACGATGTCCGGGGGAGGCGCCCCTGGTGTGGGCGTCTCCGCCAGCGATGCGACGGCCCTTCCCATCCGACGCCCGGTCAGCATGCCGCCCAGGAGACTCAACAGAGTGACACCCAGGATAGCGATTGCCAGGGCTGCTGCCGCCTCGACCATCGGCTTGCGATAGATGTTGCGCGGAATCTCAAGCACCACGGACCACGGCGATACTGCCGATTTGATAACAAAGCGTCCCGAAGCATCGACATCTGCTGCGGAGTTCAGGTCTGGAGGGGCATGACGTGCAATCGCCTCATTCTTACCGTCGAGAAGGGCCAGCGACCAGCCGGAAGGCAGGGCTACATGGTCAAGGCGCTCCTGGAACTGGCGGGTCTCAAAGATGGTAAGAAGGAGGAAGACAACATTTCCTTCGCGCAGAGCCGGTACCGCGATAGCGACCAGCGGTTCCTTGGCGATCGGCCCGAAGAAGATATCGCCGACGGCAGGTTTTCCGGTATTCAACACAGTTGGCGCTGCAGCATGGCCTTTAGGACGTGGCAGCATAGGCAATTTGGCGCCGAAGGGCACACGTGTGTTGAGCAACATGTGCATCTCCGGGTCGGCGAGGATGACATGGCTGCCGAAACCCTGTTGAAAGCCTTGTGCTTCCCTATAGAGATCATGCCAGCGCGAGGCATCGTCAACCAACGGCGATGCGGCCAACATGTGCAGAGCGCTGATACGCGCATGCAAGTGCTGGTCGATTACGGTGGCGAAACTTTTCACAAGGTTGGCGGCCTCGATGTCCCGTTCGGTCTGTTTATTTTTTACACTGGAGATGGCCAGAAAGATCGATAGAAGAATCAGCGGAACAACACACAGCAAAATTAACTGCGATAGTAAGTTTCGCAATGACATACGCACCTCCCCCCGTTCTTTCGTGGTGATCTAGTGGTTGATGAGAGTTGCGATTTCAATAACTTACATTATTGTTGATGTGTTTTAATTTAATATAACAGTCTTTGAGATTAATAACAAACGGGAATTATTGGCAATGGACACGAAATAAGTTTTCGCTGTCATATTGATGGGGATGTGGTGGGGAATCAGGGCGGAGCGAAAATTTAGCGCCCATGTTGATGAAATTTCGGCCGATTTGACCATAAGTTGCAGCATCGACTCTGCCTGATTTTTTCAGAAGTAAATATCCCGGCGTTAAAACGCGGGGATATTTACTATCTCATTTTAAATTTTTGTGCACTTTTTTTGGAGATCGTACGGCGATTTTGATCAGAAATCAATGTTATTGGTGTTAACGGGAAATAGAATCAAAGTCTATAAAAACCTTGATAGGGGGACGAGGGGCCTGCAAAAGAATCCCAACAAATCCGAATCAGGAAAGACATTCACCCTCCCGGCAGGTGTTCTGCGGGCAGAGAAATACGAGGATTTAGGTCATGCGTTAATCTTCTAGCTCCGACTGATCATCGAACAACAATCCCGTAAACGAAAAATCCGAGAAACGGATACGACGATAGCGGACTGGTTGAAGACGCCCAGAACTACGGTAAGCGGTTATAAACGGTTTTTATTTGAACTGGGATATCTTAAGATCAATGCCACTGTCAGACCTCAAGTACTGTCGGTTGTTGACTTTCCAAAGCCAATTCCATCTGATTCATAATCCATATAGCCATAGCCGGAGGATTTGGATTTACCCTTTTGCCTCATTCATGACTTTTCGCACCGCATTATAGCTTTCTTGCAAAGCTTGTTATTGAGAGATTTCTTTCTGATCCAACACCTCTCGCACCTTGCCGGCTAGAGAATTGACCGTGAAGGGTTTCTGGAGGAAGTGGACATCACTTTCAAGAATGCCCCGGTGCATGATGACATTGGCTGTGTAACCGGACATGAAAAGGGCTTTGATATTCGGCTTGATTTTTTCGATGCGCTCTTTTAACTCTTTTCCGTTCATCTCGGGCATCACCACGTCCGTAACCAAGAGATGGATCGAGCCTTCGTAATGTTCGGCTGTGGCCATGGCCTCCCGCGGAGCACGGGCGTCAAGGACCGTGTAGCCGAAGCGTTCGAGCACGGTTTTGCCCAGGCGCAGGATCGACTCTTCATCTTCCACCAACAGCACGGTTTCGGTGCCTCGGTCGATTGTTTTCACGCCTGATTGTTTTTCTTCCTCTTTAATATTATGGGTCCGGGGAAGATAAATCTTGAACATGGCTCCCTGTCCAGGTTCGCTGTAGATGCTGATGAACCCGTTGTTCTGTTTAACGATCCCGTAGACCGTGGCTAAACCCAGTCCCGTTCCCTCTCCGACATCCTTGGTGGTGAAAAAGGGCTCGAAGAGGTTCATAAGTGTCTCCTTGTCCATACCACACCCGTCGTCACTCACCGACAGCATCACATAATCTCCTGGAACAGCCTCCGTTTGATCCGAGCAATAGGTTTCATCGAGGGTGACGTTTTGGGTTTCAATGGTGACTTTGCCCACTCCTCCGATAGCATCCCTGGCGTTGACACACAGATTCGCTAGAATCTGATCGATCTGGGCAGGATCGATCTTGACCGGCCATAGGCTTGCCTGTGGCATCCAGGCCAGATCAATGTCTTCGCCGATTAGCCGTCCGAGCATGTTGAGCATCCCGCTGATGGTGTCGTTGAGATCGAGAATCCGGGGAGCCGCGGTCTGCCTGCGGGCAAAAGCTAAAAGTTGTCGCGTGAGATCTGCCGAACGTTGGGCTGCCTTTCTAATTTCTGTGAGATCGGCATATAGCGGCTGTACCGGGACCACCTGCTCCATGGCTAGTTCTGCATGCCCGATGATCACCCCCAGCATGTTGTTAAAATCATGGGCCACCCCTCCGGCTAACCTTCCCACAGACTCCATCTTCTGCGCCTGCTGAAGCTGCGCCTCGAGTTTTCTTAGATCCTCGGCCTTTTTCTTGGATTCGGTGATATCCCGAGATATCCCCTGCACCCCCAGGATATTTCCCGCATCGTCTTTAAAAAAATGGGCATGCGTGGAAATCCATATGGCCGTGCCGTCTTTTCTCCGCATCAAGGCCTCATACCCCTTGGCTTCCCCTTTTTCGTTTAAAAACTCTAAAAAGTCTTTTCGCTGCTCTTGATTAATATAGAATTTTGCAAGTTTTTCGCCAATGATTTCTTCGGGGGCATAACCGAATATTTCTTTCACCGAGGGGGAAACAATTTGAATCCTGCCTTCAGTATCTGTTCGGTAAAAGACATCTGTGATGCTGTTGAAGATATCCCTGAATTTTTTCTCGCTATCTTGCAGGTCCTTCTCCCTTCGCCGCTGATCGGTGATGTCATGGGCAATACCGCGCACGAT
>Ga0154608_1044_pt1 | contig 13772 bp, 13 predicted proteins | sample Rifle2008BG13ft_FD_116037 | JGI IMG/M metagenome (GOLD analysis project Ga0154608, IMG submission 116037) | Deltaproteobacteria bacterium RBG_13_49_15 | reverse complement strand
TTCGGGCTTTATCGCTTCAAACCGATCCCGGATCTGCCCGTAAAGCTCCAGAAGAAAGAGGTCCGACCAGGCGTCTCCAGCATCGGGAAAAACCTCGCCTTGAATTTCCACACTATGCCCCATGTCCCTAAAGATTTTCAGGGTTTTTTCTGCGAGGGTCATGACCTCGCTTTGCACGCGGGCATACCCGAGAGTGGGGTTAAAACCGATCCTGAGGGGTTCCAGGGGATTTATAAGGGATTCCATAAAGGATATGGAAGGCGGGGGGAGCGAGTCGGGGTCTGCGGAGTCGAATCCTGCCACACAGTTCAGGTAAAGGGCAGCATCCGTTACTGTCCGGGTGATAGGACCGAGGGTCCAGGTTCGGGTGAAGAATGGGATGTCCTGCGGGCCGTGGGGTATACGGCCGTATGTTGGTTTTAACCCGAAACAGCCGCAGTAGCAGGCAGGGATCCGGATGGAACCTCCTGCATCCGAACCGGTCGCCATCGGCACCATGCCGGAGGTGACGGCGGCGGCGGATCCGCCGCTTGAGCCTCCCGGAGTTTTTTCAAGATCCCAGGGATTGCGGGTGACTCCGAAAAGCCTGTTTTTAGTAAAGCCTGTGAATCCGAATTCCGGCACATTGGTTTTTCCCACCACAATGGCTCCCGCCTTCTTGAGCCTTGACACCTGGACGGAGTCCTTCAGTGCCCGGTTCTCCTTGAAGGCGGTACAACCGTAACTGGTCACGAGGCCGGAAGCATCCTCCAGGTCCTTTACGCCGATGGGCACCCCGGCCAACGGGCCGGGATCTTCTCCCTTGGATATTTTGGATTCAAGGGCCTTTGCTTCATCCATGGCCCTGTCAAAACAGATCTCGGAAAAGGCGTTGATGAAGGGATTGAGGGCCTCAATGCGCGACAAGGCATCTTTTAATACTTCCACCGGCGATAACCGTCGATTCCTGACAAGAGCGGCAATTTCGATGGCGGGCAGGTGCATGATACGGATTCTCCTGAATAAAGCCGGTTTTTAGGAGCAGGCCCCTATTTGAACCGGTTGAAGGTCATCCGGCGGCCTTGAGAAAACCCCAGGGGCGCCAGTGAAAAAGAATTCCAAGAACGAGAAAAAAAAGATTAATGTTGTCAAGGGTGATGGATTTGGCAAATCCCACTTTGCCGACTTCCGATCCCAACCACCAGAATCCCCCTGCCGATTCGTAGAAAAGGAAAATACCGCTTCTCCGGTCGTCGGATTCAGGAAATCATCCCCGCAGGATCACTCTGGCAGGGGCGCCGTCGGCCCCCTGGATGAGCAGCGGCAGGCAGAAAATCTCGTAGCGTCCCGCAGGAACATCCATCAAGTTGAGCCCCTCCACAATCAGGGCGCCGGTCTTAAGAAGGGTTTTGTGGACAGGCGCTCCGGGATTTTTATAACGCTCGATGGAAAGGTAGTCTGTTCCGACGAGACAGACCCCCTTTTCTGCGAGCAGGGATGCCCCGTTTTCGGTAAGCGAAACATAATCCTCGTGGAATTCGCTTTTAAAAAGAAGAGGGCCGTTATCGGTCTTAAAAAGGACCCTTTTTGCATTGGGGGGAAGGTTTTTCTCGAGGGCATTTGCATCAATAGCCTTTTTCCCCTTCATGTCCAGGACAAAGGCCTCGCCCACGAGGATATCCAGGGGGATTTGATCCACGGTGGCTCCGCCATCCAGATAATGGGCCGGCGGGTCCACATGGGTGCCTAAGTGGGTGCCCATCTGAAGGAGGGCCAGATCGAAAGGGTCTCCCTTTTTTCTTTCGAAATAAGGGGACATCGTAAAGGGAGGATCTCCGGGAAAGGCGACCATCCCTGTCCGCAACGGAACGGTGACGTCGTATAAAACCATTTCAGCCACGTCCTCTGCAATGTCAGGATGCAACAGAAATCATGGCGGCCGGCAAGATTATGAGAAAAGAAGCCCGGGAATATTTCGGCAGCACTTGCAGCTATAATATAATGCTTTTGAGATTCCATCAAGTTTTGTTATGATAGGTCTTGTTCCGGATTCCGAAAGTTTAGAGGCAAACGCAGTTGGAAACTTTCACAGAAGTCAAGGAATTGGTTGAAAATCCGCATTATCCGGATCAGAGGCGGAAAGCTTTGGCCGATCTCAGCGATGCCGTGATAGATGCCCCCATCATCGATCTGATCCACGCCTTCAACACATTAGCCTATTGTTTCACAATGCAAAGCTGCTATGGACATTTTCTATATGACGGACAAAAGAATCCTCATAGTCTGGATCCATTGCCGAATACGGATACGGTTGCCATCGTGGAGTATAGGATCGCCTACATCTGCCTTTGCGTTGAAAACAGCGATTCAGGAAAAAAGCTGCTCGAGGTTCTGAGTCGAGTCACCGCCATCGATCCGGATAACGTCCAAATTTGTTGTGCAGAGTGGTTCTGGGAAAGGCAGATCAATTCTTTTGCGCTACAGGTCGAACCCGAACGATTCAAGCATCAGGACAGAGCCGAATTGAATTACACGGAAGCATTGAAAATCGAAAAGATCCGGAATGAATTTTTCGTTCGGCTTGAGGAAGCGGTAGAAACGATAAAGGGGAGGCTCAATCCACATACAAACCCTTGAACGGTGGCTACACCGGCAGGATTTTACAGTCGTTGATACGCTGTCAATCGGAATTTAACGGGCATGTTGTTGAAATGTCGACCGATTTTGGCCATCGGTCAACTGTCTGCGCCTTCCTGTCGCGTTCGCGATTCAGCCGTGCCATTATCCGTCCACTTCTTTAACGAGCGTGTTGAACTTTCGTACCAGCGGCTCGTTCAAGGATTCGGAAAGATCTTTCAGCCATCGACGAATATATTTTCTGTCCAGATCCTTGTTTTTGAGGAGGACGCTTTTCACATCTTCCAGGTCGCGCGGCCGTCCGGCAAAGACTTTATGAATGATCAGGTCTTCCGGAGAAGCAAAATTGACCCGACTGCTGCCGATGGCTACCCGGTTTGCGCGCAGAATCGCTTGTGATTCATACGGAGAAAAGGAAAAAATAAAGTCAATGCGGATATCAACCGTCGGATACTGACAGGGAAGGACCATGGTCTTTACGGTGAAGTCCCAGGGATCGGCGAGCGGTTTTAAGCCCATTTCATCGACGACGGAAAGAAGACGATGGAGTTGATTAGTAGAGATGCCCAGAGTAATATCGATATCCCGCGTGAGCCTCGGTTCCCCGTAAAGAAGGAGGGCCTGACCTCCGATCAGCATGTAGGGAATATCCGCCCGATCAAGGGCTCGGGCAATCTTTTCAAGCAGGTCTTCGAACATTGACACACTTTGCTATGCGGATATCGACATCGATGCCTTCAAGGGGATCCCTCAACGGAAGAATGTGAAATCGCCGGGCTTCCTGATAAAGGGCTTCGAAGATGCGCAAGTTAGTGAAATAATCGAACGGAGCACTTTCCAACCGCCTTTTTTCAAACTCCAAAAGCAGGTCAGAGTTTTGAATCATTTCTTAGCCTCCTGTTATCCAACGTTTTTTCCAACACCAGTGTCATTTTACCCTTATCCACAATTTTTGCACATTTTATCGATTTTTGGAACAGATAAATCGTATATGGGGGTCGCCTCGGGCATCTTGCTCGATGTTAAAATATTCATGACAGTATTTGTATGCTCAAATCGGCTAAAATTTCGAGCCGTGAATTCGGTTATGCGCTGTCCCATCAGCTTGAATCGGAAAATAAGTATAGGGTCCCTGCATTACGCCTGATAAACGCAGGCGGCAATCAGGACTAGCAGGCGCAAGCCGGCTCAGTTTCTGCCGGTTTTTTCAGAAGCAAGCATCCAGGGGATAAATAGGATCGGCGACGCAATCATCGACGGAAGGTCCAGAGGCCTCGTCGTCTGCCTGGAATTCAATCAGGTGCGGTGCGTGAACGACAGGTCGCCGGAAAATTTGCAACGTATCTTAAAATTGCCATGATACGGGTCAAGTCGAAAAAGAACATGCCTCCTGGATGCGATGATAAACAGTCGGTTGCCAAGCATCGCCCTTTAAGGTCATCACCCAAAGAGAGTTTATGAGAGTCCTTTCCCAAACGGGCAGCGGGGGAAGACGCATTCGCGGCAGTCTTTGCAAAGGCCTCCATAGCCCAGAAAGGCAAGCTCTTTTTTCCCGATATGTTCGCCGGCGAGAATTCGCGGAAGCACCAGATCCAATACCGTAACGCGATGATGAAGACCACATGCCGGAACCCCCAGAAGCGGAATATCCCCGATGTAAGCCACCAGGAACATGGCGCCCGGCAATGCGGCTGCTCCATAATGAATTTCCCGGGCGCCGGCCTGGCGGATTCCCTTTCGGGTGACATCATCCGGATCAACGCTCATGCCGCCGGTGAGAAGAATAAGGGTGCATCCCTTTTGAATATGGTCATGAATCGCCTGCTCGATCCTGCTCTCATCATCCGGTGCAAAAGTAATACCCGATACTTCAGAACCCAGAGCCGTGATTTTTTCCACCAGAAGAGGAGCGAAGCGATCCTGAATCAATCCGTGATAGATTTCATTTCCGGTGATCACGATCCCTGTCGATGCTTTTTGAAGCGGTTTCACCTTGACGATACCGCCATTTTGACCTGCAATGGCCGCGGCCCGTTCAATGGGAACCCTTTTCATAACCAATGGGATGGCACGGGTCGCTGCCACCAGATCCCCTTTCTTAACTAATATTCGACTATGCAGCGTAGCACACATCACCTCCTCGATGAGGTTGAAGGCGGAGAGAGCCGCAACATCGATAATCAGAAGACCGTCCAGCGCTGCTCGTAATCCGATTTTTCCTTCAACCGGATTATCCTTCCACATGATCCCTTCGCCGGCCAAACCACGCGCTAAAATCGATGCAGCCTCGTTTTCATGAATTTCATCCGACTCGAGATCGATCAGAAAAAGGTGATTCTTCCCCAGCTTTTGAAGATGGCAGATGTCGGCTTCGCAGACTTCATGCCCTTTCCTGAAGGCCGGGCCCTTGAATTCACCGGGGCGGATCTCGGTGATGTCATGGGACAATCGGATCCCAACCGAATCTTCGACGCGTATTTTTCTCAGCACGTTAAATCCTCCCTTTTTGTTTTTCAAACAGGACTCGGCGCCCAATTCATTTCGGGCCAGATGATTTCCCGGGGATGGGAAAAATAGCACCCTTTCGAGCATGGCCGGCAGAGAATTTTTCCATCTTCAGTCACCTCGCGATGATCGCGAACTACCTGCCCGCATCGGCTGCATGTCGCCTTTCGGCGTGTAGGCCCCGGCAGATCCCATGGATTCAGATGCAAATAGACGTTCTGAACCCGAAATAATACAGCGTCGGGCATCTTGCAATAGGCAGCTACCTGTTGAGCGGACTTATCATCAACCTCCGGGGCATAAACCGCAGTTAGGTCCCGGGATTCCTCAGTGGATATAATACGAAATGCCTTACCGGTATCCAGGCGGATAAATGTGGCTGCCATAATACCGTAATCCATAAACTTGAGGCTTCGCCTGCCGAGTTTGACACCTGTGACATGAGCAACGGCATCTGCCGCACAGCGGTCCATCTCCACGTAAACAATGATCTTTTTAATCTGTTTTTGGCTGCTTGGATCATCCAGGCCGACGAGTCTGCATCCCAGCATGGCCATTCGAACTCCCACCGCCTGTCCCGGACATAGGTGTCCATGGGTTTCAGCCGAAGACGCCAGCAACTCTTGAAACGATTTCATAGGACATTCTCCGAAAAATATTTTTGCTCCTTCTCAATGAATCGCCTGGTTGCCAAAGCCAGATTTCGGTAAAAGGAAGTCCGGGCATGCTGCTCGATGTTGACCGTGAATTCGTTTATCCACGGAGCGAGATAAGTTTCCAAAAATAACTTTTCGCTTCGATGAAGATAGATCCTGGAATCCTCATCCAGGCATTTTAACGCCTCCAGCTCTCTGAATACCAGGTAATACATAAACTCCAGCTCCGCGATAATATGATCCGGAGCATTATGAAAATCCGGAGCCAATTCCAATTTGAATGTCATATAGAGTTCAATCACATTCCGGGTCGATTCACCCATCACCTGTCGATCCTGTTCCAGGTAAACGGAACCGAACGGGGGTGATAATAATGCGAAAGGTCCGATAAACAACCGTGCATAATCAATCGTTAACTCACCGGTATCCGCATGTTCCGCAAACGAAGACGACATCTTTTCAACGGCCGGCACCGCATCCGGGCAAATCTTTTCCATGTGATTCCGAAGATCATTGATATGCCCGGGCGTAAGATTTTTATGTGTAGAAAAACACTCGGAAAGCATTTTAAAGATTTCCGATCGAGCCCTTGCAACAATATGTGTATTTTCGACTTTCATCGGGTTGCCTCATTCCAAAGATTGGATTCCATTTCTGCTATGGTTTGACCATGTTAATCGGCTCTTGCCCCGGTTAGCTTTAAATATCGCTCCCCCAGAGTGTAAAGCAACAGCATGACCGTAATTGCAAAGAGAAATACCAGCCACTCCCATTTGCTGGGGGAATACGCCATGAATTCCGGAAATTGTTCTGCCTTGGGACCGATGGGATGACTTTGCCCGGCGATGAGAATCTGCATATGCATCGCCAGCGCACCAGCCCACATCAATACTGAGGTGAATACCCGGCCTCCCGCGGATTTCATTAAGACAGGAATCAGCAGTAGGATAAAGGGCAGAAATAAACCGAACACCACCTCGTTGGGAACCCGCCCCAATGCCCCAAAGGCGTATTTGAATTTTGTTGACACCAAAAACTCGGGCACCACAGTAGCTGATTCGATGGCAATTTTAACGAGGGTGAACACTACTACAGCCGAGGCTGCATATCGGAAGATGGTGATGAATTCCTTAATGATATTTTCAAAATCTTTTGATGTTGAACTGCCGATTTTTTCTACTACGACGCTGTAAAGGATAAAAAACGACAGCCCGCTTAAAAAAGCCATTAGAAGGCAATAGATAGACATTACTGGCCCAAAAAAGGTAATTCTTGATTCCGTCAATCCAAATACCGAGCCGATCATGAGAGGAGCTGCCAGCGCACAGAAAAAAGAGGCTGACCCGAGGAATTTACTGAAACGGCTGTGCCAGTCTCCTGCGTGCAGCCTCCAGAATTTTATTACAAGCAGCACCAATTCCACGCTGTAAATTGCTCCCATCCACCAGATGGGGGAAGAAAGGTTCGGCGAAAGCATAATGTAGATCATGTGAGTGACCGTTCCGAGTTCCAGGCCGATGGATACAAATCCGCCGCACAGCGTCGCAATGGCCAAAAATACAAGACGCTTGGCAAACGGTTCATATTTTCCAACACCGAATACCAGCGGAATGGCCGACAACAGGGTCAACCCGGAGCTGGTCAGGGCTAAGAAAATATAAACGCCGAGCGGAAGAGACCAGATAATGACGTCATTGGTGTTAAAAAGAATATGTCCATCGGTGAATAGTTTCATTGCTGTGTAAAAACCGATCAGAATCCCGAAACCCAGAACCGCCAGCCAGATTGGATATAAAGCTTTCTTTATACTCATTTACACACCTCCTTTGGTCGCCTTATAGCGGGCAGGGTTGTATTCTCGAATATAAAACACGTGTGGCTCCGTACCGAGCTGTTCCCTCAGCCTGAAGGGACGGTGTTTCCCAAGCAGTACGCTCACATCGCTGCTTGGATTGGAGATATCTCCAAATATTCTGGCATTGGCCGGACAGGCTTCCACGCAGTAAGGGAGTTGACCTTTTCTCACACGGTGATCGCAGAATGTGCATTTTTCCACGACCCCTTTCGGCCGAATCCCTGCAGAAGTTTCTTCCCGGTCCGGATTGTAATACGGGATGACCTTTCCTCCGACTTTCTCGGACAGTTCCTTGGGAGACGCCGTACCTCCCGGTATCACGGGCTTTTCATCGCGCCAAAACCGATGGGGCGTTTCCCAGTTGAAATAAATGACTCCATAGGGACAATTGAATTCGCAGTATTTGCAGCCGATGCATTTCTTCGGATCATGCATGGTGATTCCGGTGTCAAGCTTATGCATGGCCTTTGTCGGGCAACCCCGCACACATGGCGCGTATTGACAGTGATTGCAAAGCGTGGGGATATAATGATACCGGACATGAGGAAATTTACCCACGGTTTCGGTAATTTTATTCGACCAGTAGATTCCATCCGGCACGTTGTTTTCGCTCCGGCATGCAATGCTGCATGCTCCGCATCCCACGCACCGTTGAAGATCGATGACCATTGCATATCGCGGCATAAGAACACCTCCTATAATTTTTCGATTTTGACGCGGGTTGCGGCATGTCGAACCGTGCTGCCGCTCAACCGATCATATACAGCGGGAATCACATCGTTATTGTTTCCTCCCCGGGGTGTTTTTCCAAAAACCTTGGATGCCACCCGGCCGTAAACCCAGTGACCTTGTCCGTAACATTTTGCTACGGTTCCAGGGCGAACCCCTTCCCATAATTTGGCTCTGCATTCGAGCGTTCCGGTGGGAGATGTGAGCCGGATCTGATCACCATTTTTCAAATTGAGCTTTTCAGCATCAATGGGATTGATTTTCGCCACATCATCCCAGTGTTCATCCCCGGGATCCACATCCTTGAATTCATGATACCAGGTGCAATTTGCCGAACGTCCCTCCCGGTTGAGTCGGGATTTATGATCCACAAAGATGAAAGGATAATCCTTCTCATCCCCAAGAATGGACGGTTCCTCGTAATGGGGGATAAAGGCCTTTTCGCCCCGTGCCTGATATCCGCTGACCGCCAGAACATCATCCACCGTGGTTGTGTGGTTTTTCGCATGCTCTTCAAGCGCTGCTTTCAGCGTTTCGCTGTAAAACTCGAATTTCTTGGTTTTGGTTTTCATTTCGCTCCAGCGCTTTCGATACGGGTAAGGAGCGCTGTTCCATACACCGGCTCTACGAAATTCCTGCCAGCTTTTGAAACTGTCTCCCCCTTCGTATTTGGCCGGATCCCACAGGTTCTGAGTGGTATATTTGACGCAATAAAGTGCAAACTCCTTCTCATTTGCCGGCGCCTTGCCGGTCTCCGGATCCTTGATGGTTTTAAAATACCTCAACAGGTTGTCAAACCCTCTCCTGGCTAGTTTTTCTGCAATAAGCCAAGGAATCTCGGTTTCATCGATTTTGGATTCCCACATCGGCTTGATCACCGGCTGCATCAGGGTCACATGGCGATATCCATTACCGATGGACTTCACCCATCCCCATTTTTCAAATAAATGGTGGGTGTTCGGTAAAAGAATGTCCGAAAACCAGGAAAACTCCGAGGCATTTGTGGTGATATGGACCAAAAAAGGAATTTTGGAGAGGGCGCGTTCCCAGCGTTCCGGCTGAGTACATGAAAAAGCGAAATTGTTCATGTAGGCGATGGCCACTTTAATATCGTATGGATCGGAATTCAGAATCCCGTCGGCTGCCCGGTTCGTAACCACCGCACTGCCCGGCTTTCCGGCATTGATACAGGGAAAATCCTTCCTGCCCCGATGATCTATTTTCGGAAATTTTTTCCCTTTTTTTGCGATTTCATCATAAAATTCTTCAGCCTCAGGGAAATGCTTGGTATATTCCTTATTTGATACCAAGGTCCCACCCAGATTGTCGCACGCACCGGTAAGGCCGTTCAATGCATGGCAGATCATGCTTGTATAAGCTCCACGGACCTGCATGACCGGCCCCCCTCCAACCCATGAAATCGCATGCGGCGCCGCCTGCCCGAATCCCACCGCTATTCTTTGGATCTGATCGGCGGGCAATCCTGTTTTTTTGGAGGCCCAATCAGGAGTCTTGTGTTTCAGTTCGAGATTCCACCACCGAACCAGTCCATAGGTGTGGTTTTCCTGCAAATCCGATTCGCTTACCTCTTGCCCCGCAATAAATCGATTGACGCCGTCCTTAAAATCCCCGACGAACTCCTTGTTCCACAGACCCTTGGTAAGAAGGGTATGAGCAATGGCCGCCGCCAGTGCTCCGTCATGACCGGGTTTGATCGGCAGCCATTCATCCGCCTTGGATGCGGTCGCCGAGAGGCGCGGCTCCACCACCGCAACGGTAGCCTTTCCGACAACATCACCCCATACGCTTGTATAATAGGAGACCTGGCGGTTCGCCGATAGAGGGTCGGCCCCCCAGATCAGGATATATTTGGTATTCAGCACATCATACTGGCGATAATCCCAATACCCTTCGGTATAGTAAGGCCCGAATTTTTCAGCTTCGGCGCAGATGGCGCTATGTGAGATGTTGTTGGGGGAGCCGATAATTTTGGTCATGTGGTCGTAAATGATATCGCGCATGTAGGTATACCGTCCCCGCATGAGCATGTACTTATGGCTCTCATCTTTGGCTCGCAGCGCCATAATTTTATCGGCGATGATATTCAACGCCTCATCCCATGTAATCGGAATGAATTTGGGATCTTCGTGGCGTCCTTTTTTTGGATTTGTCCGCTTCATCGGGGTTTTAATTCGATCCGGATCGTAAACCTGCTGCAAAGAGAGATGGGCTCTGGGGCAACTCGCCGAACCATTGACTTTGGACCTTGGATTTCCTCTCACTTTCACCGCTCTCCCGTTTTGGACATACACTTGTTTCGAACACCAACTGGTACATCCCTGGCAGGTTGAAGGGATCCATTGCCCCTGTTCGCTTTTCCCTGCAGATGTTGTCTGCGCCAGAGCACTTAGATTCAAAGAGAGACCTGAACCCGCAGCCACCGCAATACCACCGATCGCCGACCCCTTGATAAAGGATCTTCTTGAAAGCATTCGGTGAAAAGGCGTATTTTCTAAAAGCGGCTCATGTTTTTTTTTCGGTTTTTTCATTTCGCCTCCGTCTTTTATTGTTGTTATTTAATTCCTTATCTTTGTGTTATCTGATGCCCATAACAGCAAATTAGTGGGCATTTTGACTCGATGCTACCGTTGCGCCGTTCACCGATTCAATGCTTTCGATCCAGAAAGTGAGTTCGTCCAGATCAAGAGGTTTAGCCATGCATGCAAAAATATAGTTTGAGATGGCCTCCTTGATCTCCGGGTGAAATGGATCTTTAGACATGCAAAAAAAGAAGGTCTCAGGAAATGATGTTTTCAGTTCTTTAATTTCCCGATTTCCAACCGAAATGGCGTCGATATCGAGAAATACCAATGAATACGTTGAGATCACTAACTCCTTTTTGAGATCCGGCAGAGTTGTTAAAAACAAAGCCTCCAATCCTTTTTTCAACAGAAAGGATTCTATATTTTGATTTCCTGCAAGATCAGTGGAAAGGAACAATAGCTTTCGCCTGGGCATTATTTCCGTTCCTTATTTTATTAAATCCGGCTTATTGTTTTGCAAAGCATGATCCGTGCCATTATTTAAAAAATGATGGGAAAAATTAAAACTCCATGGGTCGCGCCCATTTTAAATGAAGCTTAACCATTAGGTATCATTTGATAAATTTTCCTTATGGCCATTAAAAAATGTTGGAAAAAAATTGGACAGAACGGGTAAACGTATTTCCGAGAGGAATGCGCTGGGTGAGATTTAAATCCTTATAATGTCCGAATATCGGACACCATTTTGACTATCTTCAATTTTATAAATAATTTTGGTAAGATATGATGACCTATATTCGGACATTCGAAATAGCTCCCATAATGCGAGTCATCATGGGATTCATGGAATACCTCCAATAAAATCAGAACATGAAGGGAATTTTAGATCGCTTAAGAAAGGGCTGCCAATTGAATGGCTCAATGAATGGCTGCTTTTTCAATTTGAAATTTTTTCATTTTTTCATAAAGGGTACTGCGACTTATCCCCAGGCGATTTGCGGCGTGTCGTTTGTTCCAATTGCATTCCTGAAGAATTTCCCGGATTAAAGTCTCTTCCTGATCGTCAATGGTCCGTTTTTCAGATATGGAAAGTTTTTCAACCGGCCATGTCAGTGCGGATGGCAGGTCAGGAATGGACACCATGTCAGTTTTAGCAAGGATAACAGCATGTTCAATGCAATTTTCAAGCTCACGAATATTCCCCGGCCAGTTATAATTGAGCAGCACACGCATTGCTTCCGGATCAAACCCCTTGATATTCTTTCCCTGGTCGGAATTGAATTGCTTCAGGAAATGCTGAATGAGTAAAGGGATATCGTTCCGGCGTTCACGCAAGGGAGGAATTTGGATCGGGATTACATTTATCCGGTAAAAAAGATCCTCCCGGAATTTTCCTTTTTGGACTTCCTGCTGTAATTTTTTATTGGTGGCGGCCAACATCCGAACATTCACATTCACCGTTTCCTCGCCACCTATCCGTTCGAAACGTTGTGTCTGAATCACACGAAGCAGTTTGATCTGAACAGATTGAGAGATTTCACCGATCTCATCTAAAAAAATGGTCCCCCCATCTCCCAGTTCGAATCGTCCCAGTTTGCGTTTGACCGCACCGGTAAAAGCTCCCTTTTCATGTCCGAACAATTCACTTTCGATAAGGGTGCTGGGATAAGCCGAACAATTGATTACGATAAACGGTTTTTTTGATCGATGGCTTAACTGATGTATCGCACGGGCCGCCAGCTCTTTTCCCGTTCCGCTTTCCCCTTCAATCAGAACTGTCGCGTCCGTCGGTGCAACATTCTCGATCAACTTGTAGATCATTTGCATCTTTTCATTTTTCCCGATGATCCCGGAAAATGCATAAGTGGTTTCCATCCGTGTCCGAAAATCGAATGCGTCTTCCGCCTGGATCATTGCCCTGTAAAGAGCGCCTGATGCCTGGGCAAGAATCATCTGGATGATATCCAGCTCATTTTTTACGCAATGACATCCATCGGAACAGGCAACAAGCATTATTCCGAGATTGTGTTCACTATAGTGAATCGGAAAAACCCCCATTTTCCGTGTATCTGAAAACGGTTTGGGGAGGAGTTCTGAAACGAATCCGGGGATCTCCTTTTTGATTATGGCAACCGATAAATTATCTTCGACCCATGTAATAAATTGGTCGTGCGCTTCCTGACCAATCGTTTGGACCCCCTCCTCACCTGCCATGAATAATTGCCGATGGTTTCTGCCAAGCAGTAGAAAAATCATTTGACGGCATTCCGTAATCGGGTTCAATGCATGAATTAGATATGCGGCGATTTCCTTGAGATCCGGAAGCGCAGCTATCCGACCGGAAATATTGCATGATGTGGTCAACTGGCGGTGAGAACGATCCAACTCCTGATTCTTGTCTTCAAGCATTCGATTATAGCTGCTTAAGCGATCCGTGAATTCCCGAATTCTGGAAAGCATGCCGTTGAATGAAACCGCTAGCTTTTTCACCTCCCGATGTCCCTCGACATCAAGCCGAACATCCAGGTGCCCTTCATCGATTCGTTCTGCTGCATGAGTCAGGGCAAGCAGCGGACGTGTCAAACGATCGATCAGATGTTTCCCGACCAAAACCGCCAAAAGCATGATAATCAGTGTAACCAAACTCATCTGTATCCATAACCCTCGAACTTGTGCACGAAAAGGTCTTTCCGAAAAACCAAGACGCAGAATTCCTGCATGTCCTGAAAAAATCGGCCACGCAATATCCAGGTATTGCTCTCCGCGTTCCGATATGATTTTCCTCAGTCGACTTTTTTCCGTGTTAAGTGGTGAATTGGCCTGGATCAATTGAACCGGAATACCGTTCGGGAATGTATGAGCGATCAC
>Ga0154608_1006_pt8 | contig 13805 bp, 11 predicted proteins | sample Rifle2008BG13ft_FD_116037 | JGI IMG/M metagenome (GOLD analysis project Ga0154608, IMG submission 116037) | Deltaproteobacteria bacterium RBG_13_49_15 | reverse complement strand
CCGCCATTCCGGCATCCAGCAGGGGGCCTAGATACGGGAGATGATTATGCCCCTTCACGTGCGGGGGGAGCAATTTTCTTGCAAAATCCAGCGGCTTTTTTATGTCTTCAAGCGTTTCCACCTTCATTCCCAGCAGAGAGTAAATGACAGGAAGATAGTAAGCGGTGTTGGGAAAGCCCACTTTGGTGGATGCATCATACGTCTTGAGGGCTCTTTTGTATTTACCTTCAACTTTCGAAACAATATTATAGCCGCCCTGAATGGCAGCAAATGCAACTAATCTGGACATGCTTTATTTCCTCCTTCGTTGAGGATGCTGTTCTTTTCAAACCTCATCGTTATAGTTATCGTAAATCGTTAAGCAGTTGCTTCTAGCTTCTGACGATCGGCCATATCCAATAAGACGCGATCCCTGGCTTTGTCGATGCCTAGCTCCTTGCGTTTTTTATCGATGTGGGCGATCATCTTTCTGGCATGTTTGATGGGATCGGGTTCGAAGTCCCACTTTCCGCCATAAATCTTTTCCAGATCTTCGAATAAATACTTCTCGAAAACGGGTGCGCCTGAAGTGGGGAAGGTTACGCCAAAAACGGTATACACGCCGGAGCTGACAAAATAATGCCCGATGCTGATGGCTTTTTCGCTCATCCATTCAGGTGCGCTTCCGGCTGCTGGCAGGTCGGAAATATCTTTGCCAAGGCCGCCGGCTTTGACTACTTCAGTAGCCGCCAGAAGGATCCGGCTGTTGTCGACGCATGATCCTAAATGCAATACCGGCGGGATGCCTACGGTCTCGCAGACCTCCTTGAGCCCCGGACCGCAGAACACTGCTGCAGTCTCGGGAGTGAGCAGCCCTTCCATGGCGCAGGCGATACCATTGCAACCGGTGGTCAACACGATGATATCGTTTTTAATTAGTTCTTTTACGATGGTAATGTGGCTTTCATTGTGTCGGGTTCTGGCGTTGTTACAACCGACGACACCGGCAACACCCCGGATTCGGCCGTTAATAATGTTGTCATTTAGCGTATAGAAGGTCCCTCGGAAGGTCCCCCCCAAATGGTATTCAATGGATTCAACACCAAAACCGGCGATTTGAACCGCTTTTTGTTTGGGAATCATGACCTCCTTGCTGCGGTTTTGAAAATTGTCGATGGCCATCTTGACGATCCGTTTGGCGTCATCCATGGCATGATGCTCGTCGAATTCGATATGGATCACGTTATTCTGCTCCATCCGGGCAATGGGATGGGTTGTGATCAGTTTGGTGTGGAAGCATTTGGCCACGTTGGCTAAGTTTTGGAAGATGCATTGAATGTCTACCACCATTGCGTCCACTGCGCCGGTGATAATAGCCAATTCCTGCTGCAGGAAGGTTCCGCAGAGGGGCACACCGTGGCGCTGGAGAATTTCATTGGCTGTGCAGCAGATGCCTCCCAGTTGAATACCTTTGGCTCCCTTGGATTTAGCGTAGTCGACCATCTCCTTAGTCTGGACCGCAGCTACGATCATTTCCGACAGCACAGGTTCGTGACCATGAATGACGATGTTGACATGGTCTGTTTTCAGGATTCCCAGGTTGGCTTCGCTCTGCAATGGGTATGGTGTGCCGAACATGACATCCTGCAGGTCGGTTGCCAGCATCGATCCGCCCCACCCATCGGCTAAGGATGCACGGGTACATTGTTTAACGATATTCTTGTAATCCTGATCCACACCCATGTGGGTGCGGTGCATGATCTCCACGATCTCGCGGTCAATGTTTCGCGGCAGCACGCCATTTTTTTTCCATTTTTCGTAAAGCGACTCAGGGGCTCGCTTAAGATACAAAAGCTCGCCTTCAGGCTTGCCCCATTCGGCCAGAGCCTTTTCTGCCACTTCCAGGGCGATCTCATCCATGTCGCGATCTTTTGTCTCACCGCCGACTTCAACTTTGGTAGCCACATTAAGATGAGGCGCTATGGATAGCAGTTTAACCGGATCCTTGATTTTATAGTCTTGCGTTTCCTTGCGGGCGACCGACATGAAGACCTCGGCCACACAACGTCCATGGTCTGAGTGGGCTGCAGCGCCGGCTGCAACCATCCGGGCGAAGTTTCGGGCCGCAATTGTATTAGCGGTGGCTCCGCAAAGGCCTTTTCGTTTGTCGTCCATCGGATCCACATCTTTCGTCAACGGAAGACGGCATGGACCCATGGCGCAGTTTTTGCAGCAGATCCCCTGGGTTCCGATGTTGCACGGCTTCATGGCTGCGGCACGGTCGAATACCGTGTCGATGCCGAGAGCCTGAGCCCGCTTAATCATCTGCTGGGTAGCTGCGTCAATGGATGCCTCAATCGGGTCAGCCACTTTCTTGACTTTTTCTTTGATCTCTTCTGCCATTAGAGGTTCCTCCTCAATTTGTGCTGTCTCAATGCCCTTTCGGCATTCAAATTAGTTTTATGGAGTTGATTAAATCGTTTAGGCAACTCTTCTATGTATTCGATTCAGTCTGTCGATCATTTTATCTGTCATGGACAGTTGTTGGGCAGCCGGCGTCATCGCTACTTTTTCCTTATGCGCGATTGCTCTTTGTGCTGTCAGTTCCTCTCTTTCTTTGGCGCGTTTTAACCGGATCTCGGCCTCGGCTTCAGCCTTGGCTTTGGCTTCAGCATCTGCTTTTGCCTTGGCCTCGGCTTCGGCCTTGGCTTTGGCTTCAGCATCTCCCCTGGCTTTTTTATCCGCCGCTGCTTTAGCCCTGGCCTCGGCTTCGGCCTTGGCTTTAGTCTCGACTTCCGCTTTGGCCTTTGCTTCTGCCTCAGCCTTGGCTTTGACTTCGGCTTCCGCAGAGACTTTGGCCTTGGCTTCATCAACGACCGTCACTTTGGGTTTTGGCTCCTCTTTTTTCGGGACTGGTTTTGGTGCAGCCGCGGCTTTTGGCTCGGCTTTTTTCTCAACGACTTCCGGCTTTTTCCCTTTCTCCTCTTCAATCGTCAGATTCGGTTTCGGAGCCATCGAGGCATAGTCGAAATCGACTGTTGGAAGCTTTTTATTGATACCCGTAACGCCGCTAATATCTCCTCCATTGATGAGAAGCTCTACAAATGCCTTGACCATGCGAATCGCTTCCGGATGTCTCATGATCAATATGTCGGATCCGGCCATGAGGTAGCTGACCGCTCCAATGGCTTCCATTAATATTCCCCGTTTTTCAGGGTCGCCCAGCGTGGGCGCCGCTTCGGCTGTTTCTTTTGCCTCTTTACATTTCCAAACCTCATTCCCAAGGTTGTTGATGATGGGAAATTGCAACTTATCATCACCCTGATTCAGAGCGGCCATTCGGATACGTTCCATAACGCTATAGGAATACTCCAGGCCATACCCCAAACCGCCGGTTGTGGGGTCGATGATCACTTTTTCTTTGGGCACGCCCAGGTTTTCAAGAAGGATGTTGATTTGTTTGGCCAAATTGACATCAATGGGTGAGGATGAAATCACTGTATGACCATAAGCCATGGCTGATGCACCGATTCCTTTGTGGTTCTTATCTTCGACAGGTCCGATCGTCAGGTTTTTCCCCTGGCAAACCTCGGCGATCCTTTTAAAAACCTCATCGTCCTTTTGGGGGTTGGCACATCCCCAGACGACTAAAGGCACATCGACCGCCTCGCTGACCTTTTTAACCACAGCCGCTGTTTCTTCGGCGCCTGCATTTTTTCCGTTCGGATCGATGCTTTTAAGCTGAAGAACGATTAATTCAGCCCCGAAGTTTTTGACACATTTTTTTGCCCAGGCTGCCGGATCCGAGACGACATCTTTGAAGTGGACCAGCGCGGATTCCGGCCAGTCTTCCGGTTCCATGTCCCAGACCTCCATTGCAATTTTGGGCCTATTGGGCATGTCACCTTCAAACTGATAGAAGGGGTAGCAGCTCTGCCCCCCGACTTTCACCGACTTGGTTCCTTTTCCAATAGTGATCTCTTTGATTTTGCCGGTGTAATTTTCTTTGTAAAATTGAAAGCCCAATGTTCCCTCCTAATTCCAAATATAGAAGTTTAGAGTTGATAAAAAAAAGACAACCATATTCCCTATCCTGATGATGCTTTGATTCTCCTCCTTTCCATTATTAATTTTCTGATATCAAAATGAATTCGCAATAACATACCGAAAAGATTATGATTAAACCGCTGAAGAAGCGGCTGTATCGATCTCACCTTATGCCGATGAAAAAATTTTGATACAAAAAATATCTTTTATAAGCTGATAGTTAGGTTGTCAACAGGTGAAATAAATTAATCGAAAATTAATTTTTTGATACGGTTTTTTTGTTCAGACGTTTTCGGCCTTCAAGGCGGGCTTTCAGCTTTGGAAATTGCTCGATATCCGTATGGGGAAGGAACAATGCAGCCACATAATGGTCCATATACGAGGGGGTTTCAGAAAGCTCAAAGTTCGTCATTTTTTTGGTTACCTCCACGACATCCCTCCGAATCCGGTTGGTGAGGGCGCTCATTTTGGCGCCCATGAGCGAGCCGTTTCCAATGTATATGACTTTATCCGGGTCTATTTCAGGAAGCAAGCCGATGGTCATGGCTTTCTCCAGGTCCACATAGCTTCCGAAACCCCCTGCTAAAAAAATCCGCTCGATGTCGGCTACGTTCAAACCGACTTCTTCAAGCAGAGTCCTGCATCCGCTGTAAATGGCTCCTTTGGCGCGGATCAGGTTATCAATATCCGGCTCGGTTAAAACGACATCCCGGTCAATTTGAGTCTCTTCTTTCCATGCCAGGACATACTCGTAAAAATTGTCGTTTCTTCGAATCCTTGAGGTATTCAGATCCGGGTTGAACTTACCGGCATTGTTGATGATCCCCATTTCAAAAAGGGTGGCAACCATGGAAATGAGCCCCGAACCGCATATCCCTTTCGGTCTTACGTTTCCGATGGTGATGATCATGGGCTCTATGGTGACAGGATCAACGGAAAAATCTTCGATGGCCCCTCTTGTGGCCCGCATGCCGAACTGCACCCCTCCACCTTCGAACGCCGGTCCGGCCGAACAGGCGGCGCAGGCCAGCCAGTCTCTGTTTCCGATGACAATTTCTGCATTGGTCCCGATGTCGATATAGAGGGTCAGCACCTCGGATCGGTACATTCCGGATCCCATGACGCCTGCGACAATATCTCCTCCCACATAGCTTGATACGGCAGGATAAACAAGTGCGGCTACGTGATCTCCCAGTTCAATTCCAAGCTCGGCCGCTTTGATAGGCGGAAACAGAGTTGAAGCCGGCACATAAGGCGACCGACGGATATGCCGCGGATTGATTTTGAGCATCAATTGGGTCATCGTGGTGTTACCGGCCAGGGTAATCGTGGATATCTCATCCGGATCGATACCGGCACGCTGAATGATTTTTTGAATCACTTTGTTGATGGTTCCGATCACCACTTGCTGAAGGATTTCCAATCCTCCCGGCTTTTCAGCATACACAATCCGGCTGATCACGTCATCGCCATAGCTGATCTGACCGTTGAAATCACCGTACTGGGAGAGAACTTTGCCGCTTTTAAGATCGATCAACTGCCCGTATATCGTCGTTGTTCCGATATCCATGGCGATGGCAAAGTTGCGGTCCGTAGTATCCCCCGGTTGAATATTGATGATGCGGGTCCTTCCGTCCGTTTTGCGAACCGGACGGGCTAAGGTGGCGGTCACTTTGAACCGGTTTTTTCTTAAGACATCCGGAATTTTTCTGATAACCGACAGGTCCACTTCAAGCCGATGCTCGTCATGGTTAAGTTTTAAAAAACCGATCAATCTCGTGATGTCCGGGAGATTGTCCTGGGCGGATGGTTCCGGGATTTCCAGGTATCTCTTTTCCACAGGAGGAACAAAGAGGCCTTTTTCTTTCAGTTCGTTGAAATTCATTTCCTGGATTCCGGCGGCCTTTCTGGGGGCGCTTTGAAGATTGAGAATGGTCGAGTCGATGGCCGACTCTACCGGAATCCGCACCACCAGGTCGCTTACAATGCGTGCCTGGCAGGCCTGACGGTACCCTTTTTCGATATCCTCCCGGCTCAGTTTTTCGGATAGACCGCCTTCAACCTGTCCTTGTTCTATAATGACTCGGCATTTGCCGCAAACGCCTTCCCCGCCGCATGATGCATTGATATGAACGCCTGCTTCCATGGCTGCACGGATAAGAACGGTTTTGTCTTGGACTTCAATTTCTTTTTGATGAGGGAGAAATAGGATTTTATATGTCTTCATCTGAGTACCTTTTCGATCGATTGGCGCTTTGGAGGGTATGTTCAAAACGGATCCGTTACCGGGGTTCATCAAATCGGCAGGTTAGGATTAAGGCGTTGCCGTCGTATGAGGTGCGGGTTTTATAAGGCAAGGTTTTGAAAAGTTTAATCATCCCTTGATTGTTGGGGGAGGTATAGGCCTCGAATCCGGATATGCCGTTATTGCGTGCGGCTTCTGCCAGTTTTAAGATAAAAATTTTTCCTATTCCTTTTCCCTGAAATTCCTTGCTCACCGAGAAGGCCACTTCAGCGATATTTTTTGCCGGATCAAGAAGATATTCTCCAATCCCGACAACCTTTCCAAATCCGAACTCTCCTACCACTGCCAGGAGTGTCAGATCCTTGATATAGTCAATCTGCGCAATCCCTTCCATTTCTTCATGAACAAACGATGATTTTTCATGGAAAAAGCGGGATATCACATCGTTTTTTTCAAGGGTGTAAAAGTGCTCCTGGATCCGCCTCGCATCCACCGGTTTAGCAGGCCGGATGACGACCGTTTGATTGTTGAAGGTGTGGATTTCTTCCAGTTTAAACGGGTAGATGCCAAGCATCAGATCAGTCCGTTTGCGCGCCTTATCCAGAAGTCCCGTCTTTTTGGCTTCATTAAAAAGCTCATCCCGGAAATTGGGATGCGCGATACTGATCATCGCCAACGCCCGCTCCTGAAGGTTTTTTCCGAAAAGGTTGACGGCGCCGTATTCGGTGATAACGTAATGAACATCCCCCCTGGGAACCACGATGGCCGTATCGCCAAGCATCGGTACGATACGGCTTTTCTTTCCATCTCGAGACGTAGAGGTCAGCATGAGGATGGATTTGCCGTTTTCCGCCATGGCGGCCCCCCTCACGAAATCGAGCATCCCTGTGACCCCTGAAAAAAAATTATAGGGAAGGGCGTCTGCCGCCACCTGTCCGGTGAGATCCATGGCCATCGCCACATTCATCGAGACCATTTTATCGTGGCGAGCAATAACGGCAGGATCATTGACATAATCTGACGGGTGGAATTCGATGGAGGGGTTGTCGTTTATAAATTCATACAGGTTCTCCGTCCCAATGGCATTGCTGGCAACCAGTTTTCCGTCGTTGAATCCTTTTTTTCGGTTGGTGATGACCCCCATGGAGACGAGGTGAAGAATGTCGTCGGTGACGTACTGAGTATGAACGCCGAGATCGTTTTTTTCGGCAAGCCCCAACAGTGTCGCCTGGTGGGTCGCACCAAGGCTGATCTGGATGGTGGATCCGTCATCGACAAGCCGGGCCACCTGTTTCCCTATCATATTGGCAGTTTCAAGCTCCGGTTTATCGCTTATGGTGAGTAGGGGTTCATCGTATTCAACGATGATGTCCACATCATTGACATGGATGAAACTGCGGCCAAGAACTCTGGGCATTCTGGAGTTCACCTGGGCAATGACCATGTCGGCTGAAAGAGCGGCGGCGAGGGTGATGTCCACCGATACACCTAAACTCATCCAGCCGAAGTCGTCTGGGGGGGACAATTGGATCAGTGCGACATGAACCGGCAATTTCCGGGTTTTAAAAAGCCTGGGGATTGCGGAGAGATTGATCGGAGTGACAAACCGCTTGTTCCTTTCAATCCCGCTCGCCTTGGCTGATCCCAGATAAAAAGAGCGGATATTTAAACTGTGCTTGGCGTCCTTATTGGCGATGAGAGTCAAAGGAGTTTTTTCCATGGCGAGAAGCCTGACGATTTCGACATCTGAAAACCTCGAACACTCCTCGGCAAGTATCCGCACCAAGTGCTGCGGCTCCCCGCAGGAGGACCCGATAAAAACCCTTTGCCCCGGTCGGATCATACGGATGGCGTCACGGCCATTGTGACGCTTTTCAACATAATTATCCGCCCAATAAGTCGCTGTCGGCATAATGGCGCTCTACAAATGGATATCCTATTTTGATCTTTTAAACGGATCTTATAAATTTCGAAAAAAGGATGGATCGGTCATCCGATTTTCTTTTACCTAAAATGAGCGTTTTAAATAATGACAAACAGGTTTTTAGAAATAAATATAAATCATTATCGTTTCAGAAAATCGTTTAGAAGAATTCCCAATGGGTGTAAATGATGGTCATTTACTTTTGTCATTATTTAAAACCCGTTGGGATCGTCGATTTTGCCGAATCTACTGCGTCATCAGGTGTCGTGCATACTGCAGTATCGCACAACACCCTCTTCCTTGCATCTCTCGTCAGCCTCTGGCTGGCTTGCCTGCCTCCGGCAGGTCGACAAACTCAACAATCGCTCAATTTAGGTTTTATTAAAATACTCAAACTTATCCTTCCCGTCAATATTCCCTTTTTATGAGTGCTTCGTCATCACATGGGGAACCATTTCAGAGAAAGCGTATTATGACATGATTCAGCCGGCATTTCCATTGAAAGCGTAAAAGATCTCGGCTCAATCTTTCAACACAAAGGTAAAAATCGGCAACCAGCTCATGGTTGGCGATTTTTTTTGATCATCAGGATGAAATGGTGTACAGTTTGAAATGATAAAAAGGGAAAAAACATTCCAACATGAAAGGGGAGACCATGATTCCTGAGATTAAGAAAATTCTTTATGCCACCGATTTTTCCGAGGAAGCTAGTCATGCGTTCGGGTTCGCCGCAACTCTTGCGCATCACTGCAAAGCAAAAATCGTCATTCTGCACGTGATCGAAGAGCTTTCTCCTTTTGCCATGTCCATGATCGAGGAAGCGGTGGGTGAATCCCGTCTAATGAGTATTATGAAAGATAAAGAAACTCAAGCCGCATCCGCCATTCAGTCCCGACTGGAGGAATTTTGCAGGCAAACACAAGCTCAATACCCCGATACCCCATTTGTTGTTGAAAAAATCATCGTCAAAACCGGTCACGCAGTGGATCAGATCATTCGACATTCGGAAGGCGATAAATGCGACCTCGTTGTTATGGGATCGAGAGGTCAGGGGGTTCTGGCTGATGTCACAATGGGAAGTACATCCCGGCGGGTGCTTCGAAGGTGCAGCAAACCGGTGATGATTGTTCGGATTCCGGAGTCCGAGCAAGGAAAATAAAAGGATGCGAAACGCGGTTGTTATTGCTTATAGACCGGAATATTCAATTCTCCGGCGTTAAGAATGCTTGGAGCTGCCCGCGGCGGAAGATCTCCGATAAATGGGGAAATATCCGGGGATTTCCAGGCAGGATACCCAAGTAAAACGGCAGAAACATTACCGGCGGCCAAAATGGCCATCCCTTCACGGGTCCAACCGGTGGCGGACGCGATATGAGGGACAATAACTACATTCTCCAGTTCGGCGAGGCCCGGTTTTAGGCGGGGTTCTTCTTCAAATACATCCAGAGCCGCTCTGAATTCGGAGCGTCGCCGGCAGTGATCCACCAGGGCGGCTTCATCGATGACCGGTCCGCGACTGGTATTGACGAGGATGGCGTTTTCCTTCATCAGGGAGAGGCGATGGGAATTGAATAGGTGGCGGGTGGAATCATCCAGGACAGTATGAATGCTCACACAATCAGCAGTCTGCAGCAGTTCCTCAAGATGTTTCACACGACGGCAGGATACCGGTTCCTCTCCATGGGATTTGAGGAAAATGCCAAAAGCAGCGATCTCCTCTTCCAGCATCGGGTTTGGATATAAATCAAAATAAAGCACATTCATGCGGTGCCCTTCGGCCATCATGCGGGCATAGGCGCTTCCGATACGACCCATACCGACTATCCCCAGGGTTTTTCTCCAAAGCAGCTTTCCTAAAAACAATGTGGGGAGCCAGCCGTTATATTTTCCGGACCGCAGAAAACGCTCGGCCTCGCCGGTTCGGCGGGCTGCTGCAAAAGTCAGCGCTACGGCCATTTCCGCTGTAGTTTCCGTTAAAACCCCGGGTGTGTTTCCTACCGCAATCCCATATCGGGTGGCCGCAGATACATCTATATTATTAAAACCGACCGCATAATTGCTGTAAACATGCCCTCCTGCTCCTTGAAGCGCTGCAAAGAGCTCTTCTCCCCATTTTTCCGTCAATTGCCCGATTGCGCCATCGCAACGATCCCCGATGGCCGATTGAATTTCGGCAAGACTCAACGGTTCGGTTGAAGTGTCGATCTCAACCCGGCAGTCGGCCCGGGTCAGAATTTTGAGCCAACGGCTTCCCGGTAAATCCTTGGTGACGATGACCCGTCTTTTCCCTTCCGGGTTACATGTTTTCCATTTTGAGGGCGGCATTGCAAGGCCTCTTGTATTATCACGCTCAGAGATTGGGGAGAAAATATTCGCTTTTAGGCGAAACCTTCAGTTGGATTTTTCCAGTTGCATCTCAAGCTGCCGGCGTTAGCCGATATGACCGGTCTGCCTCCCGCAAGTCCCGCACTTCAGAGCGGGAAGCTTCACATCAGCTTAAACAAATAGCGTATGATATCCATATACTAAGGAATGCTCCCACGGCAACATTAAAAAGGATGCACCTGTGTCGTCAGATGGATTAGAGATTCTCAGGGAGCCTATTGACATCGGAGAGACTTTTCAAATATCACTATGTAAGGGAAAAAACGCCATCCGCGAATGAAAATAAAAAGAGCACATTCATGACCGCTGAGTTTCTTTTTAGCGTATCCGTTTGGATGTTTGTCGGTGTGATGATTCTTCTTTTTGCTGCCGTATTGGGAAGAATCAAACAAGGGAATATCAAATTAAATGAGTCCATAACGGCGTTAAAAAGAGAGTTCGAAGATACCGAGCGGATGGTGAAAGATGAAATTTCCCGAAACCGGCAGGAGATGGCGGAAGGAGGGGTGGGAGCGCGCCGGGAATTCAGTCGCTCTTTAATGGAATTCAGTGATTCGGTACTCATGCGGATGACGGAACACGCTGGGATGCAAAAGAATCAGCTCGACTCGTTTGCGCGGCTATTAAGCGAAATGACGCGAATCAATGAGGAGAAGCTCGATTCAATGCGAAAAACAATGGAGGAAAATCTGCGGCGCTTGCAGGAGGAGAATAGCCAAAAGTTGGAACAGATGAGACAAACCGTCGATGAAAAGCTCCAGTCAAGCCTTGAAAAACGTCTGAGCGAATCCTTCAAACAGGTCAGCGATCGGCTTGATCAGGTTTATAAGGGTTTCGGTGAAATGAGGAATCTGGCCATCGGAGTAGGGGATCTGAAAAAAGTCCTGACCAATGTGAAGACGCGGGGTATCTGGGGAGAGATTCAGCTCGGAAATATCCTGGAACAGATCCTGACGTCGGATCAATACGATGTCAACGTGGCTACAAAGACAAACGGTCTGGAACGGGTGGAGTTTGCCGTGAGGCTGCCTGGCCGGGATAATCAAAGAGGGAACGTTGTTTATCTTCCCATTGACTCCAAATTTCCGCAAGAAGACTACCAGAGGCTGCTCGACGCCCAGGACCGGGCGGACAAAGCGGATGTGGAATTTTACACCAAAAGTTTGGAGTCGCGGATCAAGAACGAGGCCAAGGCGATTCGGGAAAAATATATCGATCCCCCGAATACGACGGATTTTGCCATTTTGTTTTTGCCGGTGGAGGGGTTGTACGCCGAAGTCCTGCGCAGACCAGGCTTGTGCGAAATCCTCCAGAGAGAATACCGCGTGATGATTTGCGGTCCGACCACTCTGGCCGCCATGTTGAACAGCCTGCAAATGGGGTTCCGGACCCTGGCGATCGAGAAGCGCTCCAGTGAGGTGTGGGAGATTCTGGGTATGGTCAAAACTGAATTTGGAAAATTTGGAGAGATCCTGGCAAAGACGAAGAAAAAGCTTCAAGAAGCCGGCGACACCATCGAGCAGGCGGAAGTCCGCACCCGGGCCATTGAAAAGAAGCTTAAAGATGTACAGGAGCTTCCGTCGGGGAGTCTTAGTTGCTAATCAAGCCTCTTTTTGGGAATCGGTTCGATCCATGCCTCTTCGCCGAAGGCCTCAGACAGCGCCTTTGATAGTTCCTCCATTTTGGACCTATCTTCCGTTTCAATGACCAGGTTATGATCATCGAGAATTTTGAGCCTTCCGAACCTGTTGAAGATTTGAATGGCCTGCGATACATCTACCGTAAACCAGCCGTTCATACGGCGTAATAGCTCATCTCCCCGAAACGGTCGTCCGATCACGAGATCAATTTTGCGTAACTTTGCCTCCCAGCCGATGACGGCCGGTTCCCGGAGCACCGGTCTTACAGGATCATGCACAGCAGCACATTTGAACCAGAGCATTGCCCGTTCCACGAGGCCCCCCTCTAATCGTCCGAAGTTGACCGGTCTGCTTCCCGCAAGCCCCGCTCTTCAGAGCGGGGAGCTTCACTATGAGTTGAAACCACTTGGTCTTGATGATAATGAAAACGAAGACGGTTTATTAATATAAAAGAAAAAAATGATGAAATCAACGCCGGAAGGAGTCGGAGATGGATCTTTTTTCCGCGATGAAGGATCGGAAGAGCGCCAGGGCGTATCTGGATAAACCGGTTTTACGAAAAGATATCGACGAGATCATCGGTTTTGCCGGTCTTGCCCCGTCAGCCATGAATCTGCAGCCCTGGGAATACGTGGTGACGCATGGTGAAGAAAAAAACCGTCTGGTCCGACGGTTGATCAAAGCAAGAGAGGTGCGGCAAGTTCCATGCGGGCCAGGTACGATCCGGCCGCTTCCTGCGAAGTATTCCGGCCGCACCCGAAAATCATTTTTCCTCATGGAGCCGTGCATCGCCGAACTGACCAAATCCTTCAGCGCGTTCATTGAGATGGGAAGCTGCTCTTTTTACGGTGCGCCTGTAGCCATCATTGTTGTCATCGACCGCGTCTTCCCAAAAATCCGTTTTCTTGATATCGGAATAAGCGTCTCGTATTTGTTACTGGCCGCTCACGCTAAAGGGTTGGCGACCTGCCCTATCGGTCTGATCACCGCTTATTCCGAAGAGATTGCCGATTCCCTCAATATCCCGGATGAAAAAGAGATCCTTCTGGGAATCGCCCTGGGATATCCGGATCACGCCTCACCGGCCAATCGATTCAAAATCCCAAGGGAGGATATTAAAGAGATCTTTAGATGGTATGATTAATTTTCAAAGAGCGAAGTCTGAGGTGTGTTGAGATGAGAGCACTTCGGGAAATCCGTGCCTGAGCGCCAGCTTGCCAAACATTTGCGCAAGCCCTACTCCCAAGGTGAATATGGAATCGATGTCGAGGTTTTTATCCGCAGTTTTGTCAAAAAAAAGGTTAAAGCTCGATTCAAGCCCCTCTTCAGGCAGCCAGTAGCAGACCATTATCGGGATTTTGGGTAAAGGATGGAGCACTACGGAGATGTCGGATTCAAATTGCTTTTCAACCTGCCTTCCGCCGAAGAGGTGAACCAAGTCGTCGAAAAAACCGGTGTAAACATCAGCCACCCTTTTCATGGCTTCTTCACACCGTTTTTTAAAAAGCAGGTAACGCTCTTTCCCATCTTTGAGTTCCCTAAACGAAACCCAGTTGCCCGAGGCGTCTACCCCTTTCCCCCGGAT
>Ga0154608_1182_pt1 | contig 14497 bp, 14 predicted proteins | sample Rifle2008BG13ft_FD_116037 | JGI IMG/M metagenome (GOLD analysis project Ga0154608, IMG submission 116037) | Deltaproteobacteria bacterium RBG_13_49_15 | reverse complement strand
GCGGCAAAAGAAAAAGCAATGCATCTGATTAATAGGCAAAAAAAGACATAAGTCCGTTTTCATTCTTATCTTCATCCCATTATCCGGAAATCCATATTTCAGAAATTTTGTTTAAAAATGGGAAAACAGTATTATCTTTTTGCATAATGGATAAAATGACCCGCAGAACGGGTTTTAGGAGGATAAACGCCATGAAAATGAACAGAACGATCATTGTATTATCGATAATCATCTATCTGGCGACCGGATTAATCGGCTGCTCCATTTATGGAAGACTCGAGTATCCGTCCTCGGCAGGTAAACGACAACATATTGAATCATTTATAAAAAATTTGAATGACTATCATATATATTATTCGGGATATGGTGAAAAAAATCCATCCGGGATACTGTTTGATCCGAAAAATGACAATAGCGCCATATCGTTAAGCGACCGCTGGACCAGAGTGGAGGATCAACAAGTAATTGAGGAGATTGTTGGATGGATTCGTATCGGAAGCTACCCGGGTTATTCCCCAGCGCTTTCGAAGATCTTGGGGCCCGATGGACGGTTTTACGGGTATTTGTTTACAGGATGGTCTCATGTGGTCATCAAACGCGTCAACGCCGATACCATCTACATATACGACCTGCAAGATCCGCCACAGTATCTGGGGACGGACGGTTCTTTATTTGAACAGGAATAGTTCCGCCGTTAGCCCAAGTCTTCACAATTTGACCGCTGAGGCAAGACGCTTATCCCCCCAAAAGGGTAGCGACTTCCTCAGCTTGCATGCCGTTTATCCACCTTGATTTGTTCAATTTGAATTGAGTTGAAATCCTTTTTTTTTGTGATAATAAAAATGATGGCTTCGCAAAATTAGTTTTTTACGATCCTATTAAGAATTGCTATCTAATAAAATGACGTGTGATACCCCTTGGGACTAGGCTAATTATACCAAAAAGGACGGTTGGAAATGTCTTGGCTTTTCAGCTTTATCTGGTCGTCATTGGGCCGAAAGCTTCTGATGGCGTTGACCGGCTTTTGTTTTTGTATGTTCCTCGTGATGCATCTTTTCGGCAATTTAATGCTTTACGGTGGACGGGATGCGTTTAACGGATATGCTGAAAAACTTCACCAATTAGGGGTGCTGGTGACGGTGTTTGAGCTGGGGTTGCTGACTTTTGGAATCATCCATGTGTTGACGGGATCCATTTTGTTTTATCAAAATTTCGCCGCTCGGCCGGTCCGATATGCGGTTAGGGCAAGCGGCGGCGGACAAACGCTGGGCTCCGCCACTATGCCGTACACAGGATTTTTAGTGTTGGTTTTTGTCGTATTTCATCTGATCGATTTTCATTTTGCGGACCGGACGAATGCAACCATTTACGATATTGTGTCCACCGCCTTTCACGACCCTTTTCACCTGGCAACCTATATTTTTGTAATGATCGTTGTCGCTGTTCATGTCAGCCATGGATTCTGGAGTGCGTTTCAAACCTTTGGGCTAAACCATGTCAAATACATGCCGTTGATCAAAGGACTCAGCCTGGCCTTTGCCTTTGTAGTGGGCCTGGGGTTCGGTTTCATTCCTATTTATATTGCATTGTTTAGGGGGCAGTAATGGAATTAGATGGTCACATCCCCGGGGGCCCATTACCAGAGAAATGGGATCGCCACCGGTTTGAACTCAAACTGGTAAATCCGGCCAACAAGAGAAAATTTGAGCTGATTGTTGTCGGAACCGGACTTGCCGGAGGGAGCGCTTCAGCCTCTCTGGCGGAGCTCGGGTATTCGGTAAAGACCTTTTGCATTCAGGATACTCCTCGAAGGGCGCACAGCATTGCCGCCCAAGGCGGCATCAATGCCGCAAAAAATTACACCAACGAGGGGGACAGTATTTGGCGGCTGTTCTACGATACGATTAAAGGGGGAGATTTTCGGGCACGGGAAGGGAATGTATATCGACTGGCGCAGGTAAGTAACGCCATTATTGATCACTGCGTGGCGCAAGGCGTTCCTTTTGCGCGGGAGTATGGAGGATTGCTGGCAAACCGAAGCTTTGGCGGGGCCCAGGTGGCAAGAACCTTTTATGCCCGCGGGCAGACCGGCCAACAGCTCCTGCTGGGTGCTTACAGCAGCCTGATGCGACAGGTGGTTGCCGGACGGGTCAAGCTTTTTCCCCGCAGGGAGATGCTGGATTTGGTTGTGGTGAAAAACCGCGCGCGGGGAATCATCACCAGAAACCTTATTACCGGTGAAATCGAATCCCACAGCGCCCATGCAGTGGTTTTGGCAACAGGCGGATATGGAAACGTCTATTTTCTTTCCACTAATGCCATGGCGTCGAATGCATCCGCCTCCTATCGGTGTCATAAGAAGGGGGCTTATTTTGCCAACCCCTGCTTTACCCAGATCCATCCGACCTGCATCCCGGTTCATGGCACGTATCAATCCAAACTCACCCTCATGAGTGAGAGTTTGAGAAACGACGGCCGGGTCTGGGTTCCTAAAAATCCGGGCGACCGCCGGTTGCCGGGTGAGATCCCTGAACCGGAACGGGACTACTATTTGGAACGGATATATCCCAGTTTTGGGAACCTGGTCCCGCGCGACGTCGCATCCAGGGCTGCAAAAGCTCAGTGTGATCAGGGGAAAGGGGTCGGTGAAACCGGTTTGGCGGTTTATCTCGATTTTGCAGATGCCATTCGCAGGGATGGACGCCAGGCAATTGAAAAAAAATATGGAAATTTATTTCAGATGTATGAAAAAATTACGGGTGAGGACCCGTATGAGGTTCCCATGATGATCTACCCTGCGGTCCACTACACCATGGGAGGATTGTGGGTGGATTATAATTTAATGAGCACCATCCCCGGGCTTTTTGTACTAGGTGAGGCTAACTTTTCGGATCATGGAGCGAACCGCCTTGGCGCCAGCGCGCTGATGCAAGGATTAGCCGACGGTTATTTTATTATTCCATACACCATGGGCGGATATTTAACCTCGGTTTCTCTGGAAGAAGTCGATGCGTCCTGCCCGGATTTCAGAGAGGCCGGACTTTTGGCAAAAGAACGGATCCACCGGCTTTTATCGGTGAACGGAAAACGTACGGTGGATGAGTTTCACCGAAAGCTTGGTTTGATCATGTGGGACTACTGCGGTATGAGCCGAAGCAATGCCGGTTTGGAAAAAGCCAAAGGGATTATTCAGCAGTTGCGATCCGAGTTCTGGGAAGATGTGAAGGTGCCGGGGCGCAATGAATCCTTCAACCAGAGCCTGGAACGCGCCGGCCGGGTGGCGGATTTTCTCGAATTTGCAGAGCTGATGGTGGATGATGCATTGGCCCGGCATGAATCCTGCGGCGGACATTTCAACGAAGCGTATCAAACCGAAGAGGCGGAGCCCCTGAGGGATGATCAGAATTGTTGTCATGTAGCGGCATGGGAATATGCCGGAGAAGGGAAGGCGACGGTTTTTCATAAGGAACCGCTGGTATTTGAGAATGTGTCATTGGCGCGGAGGAGCTATAAGTGAAAAAAAGCATCGATCTGACGTTAAAGATATGGCGCCAGGAAAGAACCGGCGAAAAAGGGCGTTTTGAGATCTATCGCGCGAACACCATCTCACAAGACATGTCTTTCTTAGAGATGCTTGACGTGGTCAATGAAGAACTGACAAAAGAAGGGCGTGAACCGATTGCCTTTGACAACGACTGCAGGGAGGGGATCTGCGGCATGTGCGGGGCAGTGGTCAATGGCCGACCCCACGGACCGGAAAAAGGGACCACTCTTTGCCAACTGCATATGCGGCATTTCTCAGACGGCGATACCCTGGTAATCGAACCCTGGCGTTCAAGGGCCTTCCCGGTAATTAAAGATCTTGTCACCGACCGAATCGCGCTCGACCACTTGATCCAGGCTGGGGGATATATATCCGTCAACGTCGGCTCGGCGCCTGAAGCCAACAGCATTCCGGTTTCCCAGCACCATTCCGATAAGTCCATGGACGCGGCTGCCTGTATCGGATGCGGCGCCTGCATCGCAGCATGCCCGAATGGATCGGCCATGCTCTTTATAGGAGCAAAAATCTCTCACCTCGCGCTTCTTCCTCAGGGAAAACCTGAAGCGGCCAGGCGCGCCATCCGAATGGTCAAAGCCATGGATCAACTCGGTTTTGGGAACTGCTCCAATATTACCGAATGTCAGGCCGAATGCCCGAAAGAGATAAAGATTGTCAATATTGCACGGCTGAATCGTGAGTATGTTAAAGCGTATCTGGTTTCAGAGGAGAAATAGCGCCGCACCTATAAATAAAAAGCATAATAAACACAGACTCGATCCCATAGAATAATGACATCAACAAGATCCCGAAATGATGACGGGATGCACATGTAACGATAAAAGAGGAGGGGAGAAATGGCAGTCAAAATTATGATCCGGCGAATTGTTGCGGAAAATAAAATCAAAAACATCAAACCATTTCTCGACCGATTGAGATCGATCGCCTTAAAGCAGACGGGGTACATCTATGGCGAAACTCTTCGAAGCTATGATAACCCTGAGGAATATCTGGTTATCAGCACGTGGCGATCCATCGATGATTGGAATTTATGGTTTAAAAACCCGGAAAGAAGACGAATTCAAAACGAGATTGATGAACTTACCGGAACAAAGACGGAATATAAAATCTATCAGCACTGATACCGGAATGACCGGTCGGTGAGTTTGCTGAAGGCCTCAGCCGGTTTGCGGCGAATTCTGATGTCGATTTTTGGATAGAGAGGAGAGGTGGATGGATTTGCAGAAGGATGGAATTAAGAAATGGGAGGATCTGGCAACTCGGGAGCTCCGGGGAGGGTCTTTGGAAAAGCTGATGTGGCATACTCCTGAAGGGATTATAGTGAAACCCCTTTATACAGAGATGGATTTGGAGAAACAGAAGCACCTGGAAACGATGCCGGGCCTGGCTCCATATCTCCGCGGGGTCAAGGCCACCATGTATGCCAACCGTCCCTGGACGATCCGGCAATATGCCGGATTCAGCACGGCAAAAGAGACCAATGCCTTCTTCCACCGTAATCTGGCGGCAGGACAGATGGGTTTGAGCGTGGCGTTTGACCTGGCGACTCATCGCGGCTACGATTCGGACCATCCCCGTGTCGCGGGCGATGTCGGAAAGGCCGGTGTCGCCGTTGATTCCGTGGAAGACATGAAGATTTTATTTGAGGGGATTCCACTGGATAAGATGTCGGTTTCAATGACCATGAACGGCGCAGTTCTCCCTGTTTTGGCCGGATATATTGTTGCCGCCGAGGAAGAAGGGGTTAAGCGGGAGCAGCTTGCAGGAACGATTCAAAATGATATTTTAAAGGAATATTTAACACGGAACACATACATTTATCCGCCCATCCCTTCCATGCGCATCGTTTCGGACATTATCGGGTATTGCAGCCGCCATATGCCCAAATACAATACGGTGAGCATCAGCGGATATCATATGATGGAAGCCGGAGCAGACTCGGTTCTTCAGGCGGCGTTTACCCTGGCGGACGGCCTGGAATACGTACGTGCAGCTATGAATGCAGGATTAGGAATCGACGAATTTGCCCCACGGCTCTCCTTTTTTTTCGGTGTGGGGATGAATTTTTTCATGGAAATCGCCATGTTGAGAGCTGCCAGATTCCTGTGGCATGAGCTTATCAGTCGATTTGGCCCGAAAAATCCGCAATCTTCCATGCTCCGGACGCATGTTCAAACCTCCGGATGGAGTTTAACGGAGCAGGATCCATATAACAACATCATCCGAACGACATTGGAATGCCTGGCGGCGGTACTCGGAGGGACCCAGTCATTACATACAAACTCCTTTGACGAGGCGGTCGGCCTTCCAACCGATTTCTCAGCCAGGATTTCCAGAAACACTCAGTTGATTGTTCAGGAAGAATCGCATGTTTGTCATGTGGTGGATCCTCTTGGCGGATCTTATTACGTGGAAACCTTAACCGGCGAGGTCATTAACGCCGCACGGAAGATGATTCAGGAGGTTGAGGAACTGGGCGGAATGGCCAAAGCCATCGAAACGGGAATGCCGAAGCTGCGGATCGAAGAGGTGGCGGCACGCCGCCAGGCCCGAATCGATCAAGGGAAAGATGTGATTGTGGGGGTTAACAAATATCGGATCGAAGAGAAACCGGACCTGGAGATATTGGAGGTTCCATCTCAGGTGCGGGATGAACAGATTGCACGGCTTCGGAAGATCCGGACGACGCGGGACAACCAGGAAGTGAAAAAAGCCCTGGAGGCGGTAGTGAATTGTGCGGCCTCTGGAGGGAACCTGCTGGAGGTTTGCATCCCGGCGGTTCGCCTTCGGGCCACGGTGGGAGAGATATCGAATGCCGTTGAAACGGTTTTTGGACGCTACGTCGCCACCACCAGGTGCATTTCCGGAGTATATGCGGCTGAATACGGGGACAGCGAAATGATTGCCGAATTAAGAAAAAGAACGGAACGGTTTATGGAAAAAGAAGGCCGCCGTCCGAGGATATTGCTTACGAAAATGGGTCAGGACGGACACGACCGGGGGATCAAAGTGATTGCCACCGCATTTGCGGATCTGGGCTTTGATGTGGATTTAAGCCCGATGTTCCAAACCCCGGAAGAAGCAGCCCGAATGGCGGTTGAAAACGATGTTCATGTGGTGGGTGTGTCATCTCTTGCTGCAGGACACAAAGTCCTGGTTCCTCAGCTTGTGAGGGCTTTGAAAAAAGAAGGAGGACAGGATATTCTGATCGTTGTGGGAGGCGTGATCCCGCCAAAAGATTATGAGTTTCTTTATAATATTGCCAATGTGGTGGTGGGAATTTTCGGGCCGGGCACGCCCATCATCGAATCGGCAAATAAGGTCTTAAATGCACTCGAAAAAGGGAGATAATAGTTCCTTTTTGTTTGGAATAAATCGGTTTCCCATCGATTTTCATACAAGATTCAAGTAATGATGAACACGTAAAAAGTCGAAATTGGGATGGCAAAGAAAAAAGCTTCAGATGCAAGGCGCGCAAGTTCTGAGGAACGGGACCTACTTACGAGGTACACCGCAATGATTTACCCGGTTGAATCCTGCGAAGCAGGGCCGCAAAGCGGCATTCAACCGGGCAGGGGATGCAGCGCAACGCTGCAGGTGGACTTTTTACGAAGCCATAAAGTAATATTTCATTCGAATTAGATGATGGGCGAGCCTATCGATAGTGAAAGGAACTGAAAATGGGTATTGTGGATGATAAAATCAAAGAATTAAAAAACCGAGAAGTGATTGTAAAGAAGATGGGTGGTGAAAAAGAGGTGGCCAAGCAGAAAGAAAAAGGAAAACTGACCGCCCGCGAACGCCTCAATCTTTTATTCGATCCAGGGACATTCCGGGAGATTGATATGTTCGTCGGCCATCGCTGCGTCAATTTTGGAATGGATAAGGTAGATATCCCTTCAGATGGCGTTATAACCGGCCATGGACTTGTGAAAGGAAGATCTGTGTTTGCTTTTTCCCAAGATTTTACCTCCAGAGCAGGAAGCCTCGGAGAGATGCATTCGAAAAAAATATGCAAGGTGATGGATCTGGCTATAAAAGCAGGAACCCCGTTTGTGGGTTTTAACGATTCGGGCGGCGCAAGAATTCAGGAGGGGGTGGATGCCCTTTCCGGGTACGGCCAGATCTTTTACCGAAATTCTCTGGCATCGGGGGTCATTCCCCAAATTTCAGCGATCATGGGGCCGACAGCCGGGGGAGCGGTTTATTCACCGGCGATGACCGACTGGGTGTTCATGGTAAAAAACAGCAGTTACATGTTCATCACCGGACCGGAAGTGATCAAGGCGGTTACCGGTGAAGAGATCACCTTTGAAGCCCTCGGAGGCGCAATGACGCACAACGAAAAAAGCGGAGTGGCTCATTTTGCATGTGAAAACGACGCAGATGCCATCGAACAGATCAAAGCCGTTCTCTCCTATTTGCCGTCCAACAACATGGAAGATCCCCCTATTGTTGATACCGGAGACGATCCGAAGCGGATCGATCCCACCCTTGACGCCATTATCCCGGACAGCCCCAACCTGTCTTACAATATGAAAGACGTCATCCGGTCCATCGTGGACAGCGGGGAATTTTTTGAGCCTCACAAGCATTATGCAAAAAACATTATCGTCTGTTTTGCAAGGCTGAACGGCAGGAGTATCGGCATTATTGCAAACCAGCCGCAGGCTCTGGCAGGATGCCTCGATATCGATGCGTCCGACAAAGCGACCCGATTTATTCGCTTTTGCGACGCCTTCAATATTCCGATGCTGACCATTGCCGATGTACCGGGGTATCTCCCGGGAAGCCAGCAGGAATGGGGGGGGATCATCCGGCATGGCGCAAAGCTTCTTTGGTGCTATTCCGAGGCAACGGTTCCGAAATTACTTCTGGTTACCCGAAAGGATTACGGCGGATCCTATCTGGCCATGTGCTCCAGGGACCTGGGTGCGGATATGAGTTTTGCATGGCCGTCCGCCGAGATCGCGGTTATGGGGGCAGCCGGCGCCGCAAATATCATCCACAGAAAAGAGATCCAGGAATCAAGCGATCCTGCGGCCAAGCGGAAAGAAAAGATTAAGGAATATGAAGATCTGTTTTCAAACCCTTATCAGGCCGCCTTCAGAGGATATATCGATGCTGTGATCGCTCCCCGGGAGACACGGCCGCGCTTGATCGAAGCCCTGGAGATCATGTGCACCAAGCGGGAGCTCAGGCTTCCCAAAAAGCATGGCAATATTCCAATGTAAAGAGACTGTTAATTGAAAAAACATGCTGTTGTCGTTGCAGCTTAAAAACCGACCAGGGTTTCGAATATCATCATAAAGGGGTTTAAATGGAGAATCGAAAAAAAGCGGCGGCTATTGCCGCAATAATAAGCTATATCAAGAAAGAAGAAAAAATCAAGTTCCATTCATTGCCGGTATATGCAACAGCGCCGCCGATGGGTTTGGGAGCATCGGTTCCTCAACTCAATTTGTGGCGTCTTTCCGGACGGCAGGATCAGATGCAGTTGAAAATTCAAATGCACATGAAGGCATTTCATCGGTTTAATACGCATAAAAGATAATGCTACAGAGGGAGAATCACAATGAATGATCATCATCGAGTGAAGTTGACCGGCATGAGTTACGGCAAAGAGAGGCCGAAAGCGAAAAATCCGATTAAAGTGGAAGACTTGACATTTCGCGACGGTCACCAGTCCCTGTTTGCCACCAGGGGCCGAACTGAGGATATGATCCCGGTTGCGGAAATGATGGACGAGGTCGGTTTCTGGGCCATGGAGGTGTGGGGAGGGGCGACATTTGATACAATGCATCGGTTTTTAAATGAGGATCCATGGGAACGGATCCGGACGCTGAAGCGGTATATCAAGAAAACACCCTTTTCCATGCTTCTTCGCGGGCAGAATCTGGTGGGGTACCGCAATTATGCGGACGATGTGGCAAAGGTATTTGTTCAAAGAGCCGCCGAAAATGGTATGGACATTTTCAGAACATTTGACGCCTTAAATGACTACCGAAACTTCGAGACGGTTGTCCCGGTCATTAAATCATGCGGAAGGCATTTTCAGGGTTGTATTTGCTACTCACTCACCGAACCCCGTATGGGGGGAGATGTCTATAATCTGAAATACTACCTCAACAAGGCAAAGGACCTGGAGGGGATGGGCGCGGACAGCATCTGCATCAAGGATATGGCCGGATTGCTGGCGCCTTACGACGCATTTGAAATCGTAAAAGCATTAAAATCCACAGTTAAGCCGCCCATTCATCTGCACAGCCATTTTACATCCGGCATGTCGGGCATGGCACAACTGAAAGCCATCGAAGCAGGGGTGGATATCCTTGACACCTGCATGTCCCCTTATGCCTACCGGACTTCTCATCCGGCCATCGAACCGCTTGTGATGGCCCTACTTGGAACCGACCGGGACACCGGTTTTGATATCAAGCATTTGGCCGCCATTAACGAAATCCTTGAAAAGGATATCCTGCCCAAGTACAAGCATTTGCTGGACGACACCAAGGTATCTATCATCGATATCAATGTGTTGCTCCATCAGACTCCGGGAGGTATGCTGTCAAACCTCGTCAACCAACTCCGGCAGATGGATGCTCTGGATAAGATCGATAACGTTTATGCTGAGCTGCCCAGGGTTAGAAAAGACCTTGGACAGATCCCCCTCGTCACCCCAACGAGCCAGATTGTCGGGATTCAAACCGTAAACAATGTTCTCTTTGACGATGATAAGGATCGATACAAAATGATCACGGACCAGGTTAAGGACCTCTGTTACGGGCTCTACGGGAAGACTGCGGTACCGATAAATCCTGAGGTCCAAAAGAAGGCGCTAAAAGGGTATTCGAGAGGGGAGAAGGCCATTACCTGCCGTCCTGCGGAAGTGCTGGAACCGGAACTGGAGAAAGCCAAAGAAGAGGTAAAGGGTTTGGGAGTGGATATGGATGACATTTTGACCTGTGCCCTTTATCCGGTGACGGGAAAGCGGTTTTTAAAATGGAAATACGGAAAGGAAGAGCCGCCGGCCGATGTGTTTCCGAAAACCATCCAGCAGGCCAAAAACGAAGAAGATCTGGTTCGTAAAGCCAGAGCCGGACTCGTTGTTGAAAAAAAGGAAGAGGAAGAGAAACAGATCCCGGCCAGGAGCGAATATATCAGGACATTTAATGTGTTCGTGGACGGTGATTTTTTTGAGGTTGGAGTAGATGAAGTGGGCGGGACTCCGCTCGTCAATTTCATTCAGCCGATGCCGGCCCAGGTTCCCGTGATGCCGATGCCTAAGGCAACGGTTCCCAAGACGCCACCCAAACCGAAAGAGCCTGCTCCAAAGGCAGCGCCTGCTCCGGCGCCTCCGCCGGAAATATCAAAAGCAACAGAACCGGCGCCCAAAACAGCTCCCGCCAAGGCCAATGGAACACCTCTGAGCTCACCTATGCCGGGAATGATCGTCAGCTATAAAAAGAATGTGGGAGATCAGGTCACGGAAGGAGAAACCGTGGTAATTCTCGAAGCCATGAAGATGGAAAACGCCCTCCCGGCTCCGGTTTCCGGAGTCATTAAATCCATTAATTTCAAAAGCGGTGATTCGGTTGCTAAAAACGCCGTGTTATGCATAATCGGATAACTTCGGTTTGATTGCAAAAAGGGCACGGGCGAACCTGGCCCGTGCTCTTTTTCTATCTAAAGGAGGGGTTTTTTGAAAATTCATGAATACCAGGCAAAGGAGCTCTTTAGGAAAAACGGCATCCCCGTTCCGGAAGGAGGAGTTGCATTCAATTCCGATGAGGCACTTCGAATCGCCGAGGGGTTGGGCGGCTTCCCCGTGGTTGTTAAAGCTCAGATTCATGCCGGAGGAAGAGGTAAAGGAGGAGGCGTTCGGCTTGCAAAATCAATGGACGAGGTCAGGAACCTGTCAAATGAAATGATCGGAATGAAACTGATCACTCATCAAACCGGCCCAGAGGGAAAGCAGGTCAAAAAAGTTCTTGTGGAACAGGGATTGGGAATTTTAAAAGAGCTTTACCTGGGGGTCATACCGGATCGATCCACGGCAAATCTGGTCCTCATGGCCAGTGAAGCGGGTGGAATGGATATCGAAACCGTGGCTGCTCAAACGCCTGAAAAGATAATCAAGGCGTTCATCAACCCGCTAGCCGGAATTCACTCCTACCATTGCCGCCGGATCGCATATGGGCTTCATTTTTCTTCGTCGCTTATAAAACCGTTGTCGGACATGCTGACCCGGCTGTATCGGCTATTCGTTGATTATGATTGTTCTCTTGTTGAGATCAATCCACTTGTGATTACCAGGGATGATCGGCTTATGGCATTGGATGCGAAAATCAATTTTGATGATAACGCCCTGTTCCGTCATCCGGACATCGACGGTTACAGGGATCTGGATGAAGAAGACCCCCTGGAAATCGAAGCGTCCAGATTCAACCTCAATTACATCAATTTAGACGGCAATATCGGGAACATGGTTAATGGAGCCGGGCTTGCCATGGCAACGATGGACCTTATCAAGCTTGCCGGTGGTGAACCGGCCAATTTCTTGGATGTCGGCGGCGGCGCAAGTGCGGAAATGGTTGAAAACGGCTTCCGAATCATTTTAACCGATCAGAAAGTCAAAGGGGTTCTGATCAATATTTTTGGCGGAATCCTCCGGTGCGATGTTCTTGCCGAAGGGGTAGTTCAAGCCGCCAGAAAAACCGGCATCACGGTGCCGGTGGTGGTTCGTATGGAAGGGACAAATGTGGAAGCAGGCCGGAAGATTCTATCTGACTCCGGGTTGGATTTGATTACCGCAATCGATTTGAAGGACGCGGCCAAGAAAGTGGCCGAATTGGTGAGTTGACAGGAGGGGATACCGCGTGAGTATTTTTGTCGATAAAAAGACCCGGGTCATGGTTCAGGGAATCACCGGACGGGAAGGACAATTTCATACCCGCCAATGCATTGCTTACGGAACCAAGGTAGTGGCCGGCGTAACCCCGGGGAAAGGCGGGCAGGAGATGGACGGAATCCCGGTTTTTAATACGGTGCAGGAAGCGGTGGATCGAACCGGAGCCGACTGCTCTCTGATTTTCGTCCCTCCGGCGTATGCGGCAGAAGCCGTCATGGAATCGGCGGATTGCGGGGTCCGTATCGTCGTAGCCATCACAGAAGGAATTCCGGTCCTGGATATGATGAAAGTGAAAAATTATCTTAAAGGAAAGCCGGTTCGCCTGATCGGGCCAAACTGTCCGGGGATCATCACACCGGGTGAATGCAAGGTGGGGATCATGCCCGGGCCGATTCATAAACCCGGGGGTCCCATCGGAGTCATTTCACGTTCCGGGACCCTTACCTATGAAGTGGTTCATCAGTTGACCAAAAAGGGTATCGGCCAAACCACCTGTATCGGCATCGGAGGGGACCCCATTAATGGTACAACATTCATTGAATGCCTTGACGCCTTTGAAAACGATCCTGCGACAAAAGGGATGGTGATGGTGGGGGAAATCGGCGGAAGCTCCGAGGAAGATGCCTCGGCTTTTATCGAAAAACATGTGACAAAACCGATCGTCGGCTTTATCGCCGGATTGACAGCACCCCCCGGCCGACGGATGGGGCATGCCGGCGCGATTATCAGCGGAGGGAGCGGAACCGCTAAGGCAAAAATTGTCGCCATGGAAAAAAGCGGTATTCACGTGTGCAGGGACCTCGGGGCCTTCGGTGCTTTTTGTGCAAAGGTTTTCGGATATGCATGAGATGGGGATTGCGTTGCAGATCGTGCAAATTGCAGCCGCTTCCATCCCTGTAGAAATGAAAGGGGCTAAAGTTCTAGGAGTTAAAATAAAAGTTGGAAAGCTTGCTGCCGTCGTACCGGATAGCCTTCGATTTTGTTTTGAAATCGTAACTCAGGAAACCCCTCTCTCGGAAGCCAGGCTAGAAATTGAAGAGATACCGGTCGTTGCCCGATGCAAGCATTGCCATTCATCCTGGGAGATAAAGGAGCCGGCTTTTGCATGCCCGTCATGCGGGAGCGGTTCCATCGAGATCCTTTCAGGCCGTGAACTCGATATCGATTCGATCGAAATTGAAGAGCCGGAACATTTAAATCATTCGGGTAACGTTTAAATATCAAAGCAAAGGATAGGGAAATGGAAATCAAGGTGGTTCGGAAAGTTCTGGATGTCAATGAGCGGATGGCTCAGCAGAACAGGGAGTATTTTACTAAACAGGGTATTTATGTTCTAAACATAATGAGTTCACCCGGATCCGGAAAAACAACCCTTTTGGAAAAAACACTTGCGCGCATCTCTTCCGAAATCAAGAGTGCCGTCATTGTCGGCGACATCTGCACGACCAACGATGCCGATCGGCTTGCAAAAACAGGAGTGTCAGTGGTGCAGGTCAACACCGATGAATTTGGAGGAGATTGCCACCTGGCCGCACATGTCATTGAAAAAGCGGCCGGTCAGCTCGATCTTAAGGGTATCGACCTTTTATTTGTTGAAAATGTGGGGAACCTGGTCTGTCCGGCCGAATTCGATATTGGAGAAAATGCCAAAGTCGTGGTGATCAGCGTTACGGAAGGCGAGGACAAGCCGCTCAAATACCCCTTGATGTTTCGGGTCTGCGATGCGGCCGTTTTAAACAAAATCGATCTATTGCCCTACCTGGATTATGAGCGCAATGCCGTCCTGGAAAACATCAAAAAAGTCCATCCCGGCATGCCTGTTTTTGAGATTTCAGCGACAAAGGGGATCGGTTTTGAGCCGTGGATTAAATGGCTTAGAAATCAGGTGAACCGAAAAAAGGCTCCCCGGTAAGAATTCAGTGATTTGCAGTTCCCTTCCAGAACGGTGACATGTCTCTCAATTTTTGGATGATAGGCGGAAGGTTGGCGATGATAAAGTCGATCTCTTCTTCCGTATTGTAAGT